>Ga0105251_10001741_pt1 | contig 18166 bp, 14 predicted proteins | sample KBSS64metaG_FD_80424 | JGI IMG/M metagenome (GOLD analysis project Ga0105251, IMG submission 80424) | Switchgrass rhizosphere microbial communities from Kellogg Biological Station, Michigan, USA - KBS S6-4 metaG | ecosystem: Host-associated > Plants > Roots > Rhizosphere > Soil | place...
ATGACTGATTGTTGGTGTTGATTCATTGTTTCATCCGGGTTGCCGATTTAATATTGAGCATCTTGAAAAAAACATCACTGGATACAGTATGCTTTCCTCAACATTCGTTCGTACCAAAGCAGGACGTTCCAAGCCTGTCCGACTTACCGCTGTCATCGCTGCCGCCCTTTTCCTGGCAGGCTGTCCAAGTCGGGCCCCGCAAACGCCGCCCGCCAATATACAGGACGAAGCGAGCGCCAGCTCCGACTACTATCTGCAGCAGCTGCAGCAGCTGCAGCAAAGCAGCGATGATAACAAGGCTGACTGGCAATTACTTGCTATTCGCGCACTGTTGCGCGAAGGGAAGCTGCCGCAGGCCGGTGAGCAGTTGAAGCAGCTGCCGAAAAACCTCAACGGCGCGCAGCAGGCGGAAAGCCAGTTGCTGACCGCCGAACTGCAGGTGGCCAACAAGAGCTACGTCAGCGCCCGCAGCACCCTGAGCCATCTCGACAGCGGCTCGCTGTCGGCCAACCAGCGGGTGCGTTATTACCAGGCGCAAATCAGCGCCAACGAAGGCAAAGTCTCCCTGCCGCTGATCCGCGCCTATATCGCGCAGGAACCGCTGCTGACCGGCAAGGCGCACCAGACCAATCTGGACCAGACCTGGCAGGCGCTGCTGCAGCTGACGCCGCAGGACATGAATAGCCTGGTTATCGACGCCAACGAGAATGTGCTGCAAGGCTGGCTGGATCTGCTGCGGGTCTATCAGGAGAACAAGCAGGATCCGGATCTGCTGAAAGCCGGCATCAAGGACTGGCAGAATCGCTATCCGCAAAACCCGGCGGCCAAAACGCTGCCCGCCCGACTGAATCAGGTGCTGAACTTCACCCAGGCCTCCACCTCGAAAATCGCCCTGCTGTTGCCGCTTAACGGCCAGGCGAAGGTGTTCGCCGACGCTATCCAGCAAGGTTTCGAGGCCGCGAAGAATGGCGGCGCCGTACCCGCACCGGCTCCGCAGCAACCCACCAATAATCCGGATCAAACCGCGCCGGCGAGCCAGCCGGCTACCGTTTCAGCGGACCCTAACGCCAACGGCGCGGTAAGCACCTCGGCGCCGCCGGCAGATCAGGCCGCCGTCACCGCAGCACAGCCCGCTACGCAGCCTGGCGCGCCAATCACGCCGCCGCAGGCAGCCAACGCGCAAATCAAGGTATACGACACCACCAGCCAGCCGCTGGCCGCATTGCTGACTCAGGCTCAACAGGACGGCGCCACCCTGGTGGTCGGCCCGTTGTTGAAAGAAAACGTCGACCAACTGGCCGGCAGCACCACCACGCTGAACGTGCTGGCGCTCAACCAGCCGGAAACGCCGAAAGATAGCCCGAACATCTGTTACTTCGCCCTGTCGCCGGAAGATGAAGCGCGCGACGCCGCTCGCCATATCTGGGATCAACAGCAGCGCCAACCGCTGCTGTTGGCGCCGCGCGGCGCCCTCGGCGATCGCGTAGCCAGAGCCTTCAATCAGGAATGGCAGAAGCTGGGCGGCCAGACCGTGCTGCGTCAGGACATCGGCTCCGCCGGTGAACTACGCCAGATGGTGAACAGCGGCGGCATTCGCATGACCGGCACGCCGATCTCCGCAGCGCCAGCGCCGCAGAGCGTAACCATCGCCGGGCTGACCATTCCGGCGCCGCCGAGCGATGTGCCTGCCGCCGCCGACGGCAGCGTCGACGCGGTGTATATCGTCGCCACCCAATCCCAGCTGACGCTGATCAAGCCGATGATCGACATGGCCACCAACTCGCGCGGCAAGCCGGCGATGTACGCCAGCTCGCGCAGCTACCAGGCCGGCGCCGGCCCGGACTTCCGTCTGGAAATGGAAGGCCTGCAGTTCAGCGATATCCCGCTGCTGGCCGGCGCCAATCCGCAGCTGTTGCAGCAGGCCAGCTCCCGTTTCCGCAGCGACTACTCGCTGGTGCGCCTGTACGCCATGGGGATGGACGCCTGGACATTGGCCAATCACTTTGCTGAAATGCGCCAGCTGCCCGGCTTCCAGGTCTCCGGCACCACCGGCCTGCTCACCGCGTCTCCAAGCTGCGTGATCAACCGCAAGCTGCCTTGGCTGCAGTACCGTCAGGGCCGGGTTGTTCCCGTCTCTTGAATCGACGCGCCACGGGGGCGGGCTATGAGTTATTGGCCCGCCGCCATCTGGAACGCGCCGGGCTTACCTTTTGCGCGGCCAACGTCGCGCTGTATGGCGGCGAGCTCGATCTGATCATGCGCGATGGCCGCACCTGGGTGTTCGTCGAAGTGCGTTACCGCCGCAACGACGCCTTCGGCGGCGCGGCCGCCAGCGTCACCCACCGCAAACAACAGCGGCTGCTGCACGCCGCCGCCGTCTGGCTGGCCGGCCGTGGCGCCAGCTTCGACACATCGCCTTGCCGTTTTGATGTTTTGGCCATTACCGGTAGCCGGTTAGAATGGATACCCAACGCCTTCAATGCGGATTAACCCTGGTTTACCGGTGCAGACCGGCCCTTTGACTTAGTGGATTAATACAACGTGCTGGATAGAATTAAAGCCTGTTTTACCGAAAGCATCCAAACCCAGATCGCGGCGGCGGAGGCACTGCCGGACGCCATCTCACGCGCGGCGATGACGCTGGTTCAATCCTTACTCAACGGTAACAAGATCCTGTGCTGCGGCAACGGTACGTCGGCGGCCAACGCGCAGCATTTCGCCGCCAGCATGATCAATCGCTTTGAAACCGAACGCCCCAGCCTGCCGGCCATTGCCCTTAACGCCGACAACGTGGTGCTGACCGCCATCAGCAACGATCGGCTGCACGATGAGGTTTACGCCAAGCAGGTGCGCGCGCTCGGCCACACCGGCGACGTTTTGCTGGCGATTTCCACCCGCGGCAACAGCCGTGATATTGTGAAAGCGGTCGAAGCGGCGGTCACACGCGATATGACGATTGTGGCGCTCACCGGCTACGACGGCGGGGAGCTGGCCGGTTTGCTCGGCCAACAGGATGTCGAGATCCGTATTCCCTCGCACCGCAGCGCACGCATTCAGGAAATGCACATGTTGACCGTAAACTGCCTGTGCGACTTGATAGATAACACATTGTTTCCCCACCAGGACGATTAAGGAACTGAGATGAAGCTAAAAGCCACATTTGCAGTGCTGTTCAGCGCCCTGCTGTTACAAGGCTGTATCGCCGGCGTGGTGGTCGGCAGCGCGGCCGTCGCCACCAAAACCGCCACCGACCCGCGCAGCGTAGGCACTCAGGTGGACGACGGCACGCTGGAAGCCCGGGTTGAAAACGCCATGAGCAAAGATCAGCAGTTGAAAAAAGACGCCCGGGTGGTCGCAACCGCCTATCAGGGTAAAGTGTTGCTGACCGGCCAGTCGCCGAACGCCGATCTGACCGGCCGCGCCAAACAGATCGCCATGGGCGTGGAAGGCACCACGGAAGTGTATAACGAGATCCGCCAGGGGACGCCGGTCAGCCTGGGCACCGCCTCTTCCGATACCTGGATCACCACCAAGGTGCGTTCGCAGCTGCTTACCAGCGATACGGTGAAATCGTCCAACGTGAAGGTGACTACCGAGAATGGCGAAGTGTTCCTGCTGGGTCTGGTAACGCAACAGGAAGGCCAATCTGCCGCGCAGATAGCCAGCCAGGTCAGCGGCGTGAAACACGTCACTACCGCCTTTACCTACGTGAAGTAAGCGCCGGGCCGGGGCGCATGCCGCCCCGGCCGGTTAATTCAGTTTGTTCGCACGCAGAAAATCTTCCCCGCCCAGCTGGCGCATCTGGCGCATGATCCATTGCTGACGCTGAATCACGTAACCGGATGGCGCGTTGGCTTTGAAACGGTGCGGGTTCGGCAGCACCGCCGCCAGCAACGCCGCCTCGGAGGCGGTGAGGCGTTTGGCCGGCTTGTTGAAGAATCGCCGTGAAGCCTCCTCCACGCCGAATACCCCATCGCCAAACTCCACGATGTTCAGATATACCGTGAGAATGCGCCGCTTGGTCCACGCCAGCTCAATGCCCGACGTCAGTCCGGCCTCCAGCCCTTTGCGCAGCCAGCTGCGCCCGTCCCACAAAAACAGGTTCTTGGCGGTTTGCTGCGACAGCGTGGAAGCGCCGCGGATGCGCGTCGGGCTTTTTTCGTTGTGATTGAGCGCCTTTTCGATCGCCGCCACGTCAAACCCCCAGTGATCGGGGAATTTTTGGTCTTCCGCCGCCATCACCGCCAGCGCCATCTGCGGCGAGATCTCGTCCATCGCCACCCAGTCGGAATGGGCGACGTAAGCGAAATCCCCGCTCAGCCAGGCGCTAAGCTGGCGCTCGACCATCACGGCGGAAAACGGCACCGGCAAAAATGCGAAGGCCAGAATACCCAACAGCCACAGACCAACCAGCGCAACGACGCCGCGCTTCAGCCAAAACCACGGCCGGCCAAGCAGCGATTTGCCGCCAGATTTGCTCATTCGGCCAGATCCAGAACCCGCGCAACCAGCTTATCGATGCCGGCAGCGGCTTCGGCGATCGACTGCGCCAGCATATAGGCCGGGGTTGTTACCAGGTTATGCTCGCTATCCACCACGATATCGTCCACCGGGCAAATCACCGGCTCACCGCCCATGGCGTCAATCACCTCCCCCAGATCCGGATCGTTGCCGATGGTCAGCCGCACCCGTTGGTCCAGCAGCCTCGGCAACAGCGCCGGTGCGATGCACATCAAGCCAATTGGTTTATTCGCCTTATACATTTGTCGCGTTAGCTTAACCAAATCTTCATCCACCTGACATTCAGCGCCGGCGGCGGCAAAGTTGCTGAGGTTCTTGGCCGCGCCGAAGCCGCCGGGAACGATCAGCGCGTCCAACTGAGCGGCATCCGCCAGCGCCAGCGGCTGAATATTCCCTCTGGTAATGCGTGCAGACTCCAGTAAAATGTTGCGCCGCTCCGGCATCTCATCGCCAGATAAGTGATTAATAACATGAAGTTGAGGTTTATCAGGGGCAAAGCACACCGCCTGTGCGCCGGCGCGGTCCAGCGCCAGCAGCGTCAACACCGCTTCATGGATCTCCGTACCGTCGTAAACCCCGCAGCCGCTGAGCACGACACCTACCTTTTTCATCGACCTTACTCCTATCGTTACTGTCAACCGGTTCGTGCTCGGAGTTGACAAACACTAATCTACATCACACATTTTAATGAATCTTCTAACAAGAGCGCTTACATTTGCTATGTTGTTGGCTGTATGATGTTTAGGAATTCGCTACAACCTGCTCGACCAGAACACTGAAACCAATACGCAGGTTCACAATTTCCCTGGTGTTGGCGCAATATTCGCGCACCCCGGCTTAGGTCGGGGTCATTTTTTTTCAGCGTTCTCCACCCACGCACGCAGTACCTGCACGTCGTTCCGCCATTCCTGTTTCAGCTCATCCACCCAGTCCTGCACGTTATCCCACCACGCAGGCAGCGTCGGGGTCTGAATTTGCTGTGCAAGCTGCTGCAGATGGCGCAGGCCGACCGAGCCGGCGGCGCCCTTGATCTTGTGCCCTTCCTCGGTGATGCCTTGCTGATCGCGCGCCGTCATGTTGGAATCCAGCACCGCCAGATAGCCCGGCATCATTTGCTCGAACATCTCCAGGCTTTGGTGGATCAGCTGCGGCCCGACCAAATCCATATACTGTTCCAACATTGCGGTATCGAGTAACGACTCATTAATCTGCATCGCCTTGTGCTCCGTTTTCTTTAAGGTGTGAGAAGGTTGATGATCCCAATAATGCTTGATGACCCGGGTCAACGCCGGCACCGACAGCGGCTTGCTCAGCACATCGTCCATGCCCGCATCGAGATACTCTTTTTTGTCTTTCAGCACGTTGGCGGTCAGGGCCACCAGCGGCGGCAACGCCTGCCCGGCATAGCGTTCGCGCAGCTCGCGGGCGATATCCAGCCCGGTCATGTCCGGCAGTTGGATATCCAGCAATACCAGATCGAACTCGTCCGGATCGAACATCGCCAGCGCGTCGTGGCCGTTCATCGCCACCTCCACGCTGTTGCCCAGTTTTTCCAACACCGAACGCGCCACGATCACGTTCAGCTCGATATCCTCCACCAGCAGGATATGCAGCGCCGGCAACGGCAGCTCTTCCTCGGTCCGCGCTTCGTTGACGGCTTCCTGCACCGCCGGCGCCTTGATGGTCAGCGTGAAGCAAGATCCCTGCCCCTGCACGCTGTGCACGCTGATGTCGCCGCCCATGCTCTGCGCCAGCCGTTTGGACACCGCCAGCCCGATGCCGGTACCGGTCGCCGGGCGGCCGCCGTGTTGATCCTTCACCTGATAATACATGGCGAAAATCTTGTCCTGCTCGTCCTGCGGTATGCCCATGCCCGAGTCTTCCACCTCGAACACCAGTTTTTCCTGCGCCTCGCGCCGCACCCGCACGACAATCTGCCCTTGCTGGGTGAACTTCACCGCGTTGCCGATCAGGTTCCACAGGATCTGCCGCAGGCGCGTGCCGTCGGTGATGATCTGCTGCGGCAGCGGCAGCTGCGGCTCCAGAACGAACTGCAGCCCCTTCGGCTGGGCCAGCAGGCCGGAGAGGTTCTCCAGGTCCGCCAGGAAGCCGGTGAAATCCACCGGTTGGTTATCCAGCTGCACCTTGCGCCGCTCGAGCTTGTCCATTTCAATAATGTCGTTGAAGATGTTGCCGAGAGTGATGGCGCTGACGTGAATGGTTTTCAGGTATTTCAGCTGTTCGTCGTTCAGTTCGGTATCGAGCAGGATACGGCTGAGGCCAACGATGCCGTTAAGCGGCGTACGCAGCTCGTGGCTGATCGTTGAGATGAAGGTGGTCTTGTCCCTGCTGGCGTTCTCCAGCGCGTCCTGGTAGCGCTTACGCTCGGTTATATCGCGCCCGAAGCCCATCAGCCCGTGGCGCTTGCCCACCCGATCATAAAACGGCACTTTGCGCAGTTCGAAACAGGCCTTGCGGCCGTCCGGATAGACCAGCCACTGCTCGTAGGTTAGCGAAACGTTGTGGCGGAACACTTTTTCGTCGGTCTCGATCACCTTCTCGGCGATCTCCTGGCCGTAAACGTCGTACGGCGTCAGGCCGATCAGCTGCTTTTCGCTTTTGCCGGTCAGCAGTTCCATCGCCCGGTTGCAGCCGGAAAATTCTTTGTCTTCGTTGCGGTAGTACACCAGATCCGGCGAGGCGTCGAGGAAGGAACGCAGCAGCGCCGACTGTTGGCCCAGCTCGATTTGCGCCAGCTCGCGCTGTTCCATTTCTTCCGTCAGCTTTTCCATCACCTGCAGACGCTCTTCTTCCGCTTTGATGCGGTCGGCTATCTCCTGGTTCAGTTGGCTGATGTTGTTCTTGAGTTGCTGGTTCAATTCCAGGTCACGGTGGCGCATCTCTTCCAGTTTGTCCACCAGCCGCGCCAGCCGCTGCCGCGACTCCTCCAGCTGTTCGACCACCACCGACAGAAAGTAAACCGCCCAGGGGGTGATCAGCAGGCCGAAGAAGATCGAGCGCACCACGTCGATGCTTTCCACTTCGCCGCGCAGCAGCATGGTCACCGCCATCTGCACCACCATCGCCAGCACCACCAGCGCCGAAGCCAGCAGCAGCGAGAAACGCACCAGCCCCAGTTTCACCATTAAATCAACGTAATACTGGGCTAATACCCGGATTTGCTTCATAGCGGCTCCCATCAGACACAATCTTTTGAATCATACCGTAAAACACCGGTGAGATAAGGCGGCAAACGTCGAAGTGTGGCAAAGATTGCAAATCAACGCGGGGTTCAGGGCCGATAGCGCAACTTTTCCTCCAGCGCGCTGCCCTGCCCGCCATGATGCCGCAGATAGCCGCCTACCGCCTGCATGCCGCTCCAGCGGTTCTCGCACCATAATGGTGCCAGCAGCGTCGGCCGGCGGGCGCTGGCGGCAAGGCGGTGATAAACCACCTCGCCCGGCGTATGCCGGATCATCTCCCCGGCGCTGGCGGCGTACTCTGCCAGCGCCAGTTCGGGCAGGCGCCCGGCCCGCCACGCTTTCGCCAGGGTGCTGCCGGTAACGATATGCAGCGGGTGCAGCTTGATGCCGTCCACCCCGGCATCCACCACCCGCCGCAGCGTCGCCAGATGCTCGGCCGGGGTTTCCCCCGGCAGCCCGACGATCAGATGGCAGCACACCTTTAGCCCACGTTGGCGGGCCAGCAGCGCGGTCTGCCGATAACAGGAGAAATCATGGCCGCGATTGATGCGCTTCAGCGTTTTATCGTGCGCCGTCTGCAGCCCCAGCTCCAGCCACACTTCGTACCCCCGTTGGCGGTAACCCGCCAGCAGATCCAGCGCGGCCGGCGGCACGCAGTCCGGCCGGGTGCCGACGCACAGGCCAACCATATCGCTCTGCGCCAGCGCCTGGCGGTACATCGCCGCCAGCCGCTCCACCTCTGCATAAGTACTGGTGTAAGCCTGGAAATACGCCAAGTAGCGCCGTGCGCGGTCGGTTCTGGCGGCCTGCTGCGCCAGCTGTTCGCCGATGCTCCGCCGCTGCATCCGTTCGTCGGCGAACGAGGCCACGTTGCAGAAGGTGCAGCCGCCGCGTCCAAGCGTGCCGTCGCGGTTCGGGCAGCTGAATCCGCCGTGCAGGCTGAGCTTATGGATCTTTTCGCCATAGCGCCGCTGGAGATCGGCGCCAAACATATTGACTAATTGCGGCAACTGCATAATCTTGGTGTTCTCTGTGTTCAAAGCCCGTGATGCTAATAAGAAACGGCTTTTCCCGCGATGACAGAGATCAACGCCTTCCCCGCAAGGCGCCACCAGGCATAACTATTCATTATAAATGCAAATAAAATCACCATGGCCGCGATGAATTTTTCTAATTCTCGCGCAATCGTTAACGCCTGTATGACAATGCGATGAAAAATAGTTACAAACGTCAATAAACACACATTTAATAGAATAAAACTCTGACATTCCCACCCGCACTAGCATGGTGCAGAGATTCAACGGTTGCACTATAGTGAGACAGCTCACATTTCTTCCGGGCCCGGCGCTTCTCACTGCATGCGTAAATCCATGTAAAAAACATTAATTATCAAATAAATAACCCCTGTTAATTCAATAAAAATCTCCCTTAAGCCCATATTTGACCTGCGTATTCTTTCTCGCTAAGTTGGAAGTCCGCTGGAAGCTTTCTGGACGGGCAAACGTCTCGTCATATTTATGCAGTAATTTAAGACTCCCTCTTAAAACAAGTCATATACCACTTGTGAGAACCGTCACGAGAGGCCATTAACGGAGGGCGGAAAAGCAGATTGGCGGGGTTAACTTGCTGATCGGACTTCTGCCTGAAGTTGGGAAGCCCCCTCGTAAGTAGGTTGTGAGAGTCACGCAGAGCCTGGGGAGGTTCACTGATATGTTGTACGATAAATCCCATGAGAGGGACAACTGTGGTTTCGGCCTGATCGCCCACATAGAAGGCGAACCTAGCCACAAGGTGGTGCGCACCGCCATTCACGCGCTAGCCCGCATGCAGCACCGTGGCGCCATTCTCGCCGACGGCAAGACCGGTGACGGTTGCGGCCTGTTACTGCAAAAACCCGATCGCTTTTTCCGCATGGTGGCGGAAGAGCGCGGCTGGCGTTTAGCCAAGAACTACGCCGTTGGCATGATGTTCCTCAGCCAGAATGAAGAGGAAGCTCGCGCCAGCCGCCGCATTGTAGAAGAAGAGCTGCAAAACGAAACGCTGTCGATCGTCGGCTGGCGTGAAGTGCCGACCAACCCGGACGTGCTGGGTGAGATCGCGCTCTCTTCCCTGCCGCGCATCGAACAAATTTTCGTTAACGCCCCGGCCGGCTGGCGCCCGCGCGATATGGAACGCCGCCTGTTCGTGGCGCGCCGCCGTATCGAGAAACGCGTCCAGGACGACAGTTTCTACGTCTGCAGCTTCTCCAACCTGGTGACGATCTATAAAGGCCTGTGCATGCCTGCGGATCTGCCGCGCTTTTATCTCGACCTGGCGGACCTGCGTCTGGAATCGGCCATCTGCCTGTTCCACCAGCGCTTCTCCACCAACACCGTGCCGCGCTGGCCGCTGGCGCAGCCGTTCCGTTATCTGGCGCACAACGGTGAAATCAACACCATCACCGGCAACCGCCAATGGGCCCGCGCCCGTACCTATAAATTCCAGACGCCGCTGATCCCGGATCTGCAGGCTGCCGCGCCGTTCGTCAACGAAACCGGTTCCGACTCCAGCTCGCTGGACAACATGCTGGAGCTGCTGCTGGCGGGCGGTATGGACCTGATCCGCGCCATGCGCCTGCTGGTGCCGCCGGCCTGGCAGAACAACCCGGACATGGACACCGATCTGCGCGCCTTCTTCGATTTCAACTCGATGCACATGGAGCCGTGGGACGGCCCGGCCGGCATCGTGATGTCCGACGGCCGCTACGCCGCCTGTAACCTCGACCGCAACGGCCTGCGCCCGGCGCGCTATGTGATAACCAAAGACAAGCTGATCACCTGCGCCTCTGAAGTCGGCATTTGGGATTACCAGCCGGACGAAGTGGTGGAAAAAGGCCGCGTCGGCCCCGGCGAGCTGATGGTGATCGACACCCGCAGCGGCCGTATCCTGCATTCGGCGGAAACCGACAACGATCTGAAAAGCCGCCACCCGTATAAAGAGTGGATGGAAAAGAACGTCAAGCGCCTGGTGCCGTTCGAAGACCTGCCGGACGATCGGGTAGGCAGCCGCGAGCTGGACGACGCACAGCTCGAAACCTACCAGAAGCAGTTCGGCTACAGCAGCGAAGAGCTGGATCAGGTGCTGCGCGTGCTGGGTGAAATCGGCCAGGAAGCCACCGGCTCCATGGGTGACGATACTCCGTTCGCCGTGCTCTCCAGCCGCCCGCGCATCGTCTATGACTATTTCCGCCAGCAGTTCGCGCAGGTGACCAACCCACCGATCGATCCGCTGCGCGAAGCGCACGTGATGTCGCTGGGCACCAATATCGGCCGCGAAATGAACGTATTTTGCGAAGCCGAGGGCCAGGCGCATCGCCTGAGCTTTAAATCGCCGATCCTGCTGTACTCCGACTTCCAGCAGCTCACCACGCTGGAAGGCGAATACTACCGCGCCGAAACGCTCGATCTGACCTTCGATCCGGCCGAGCAGGATCTGGAGCAGAAGATCCACGCCTTGTGCGACGAGGCGGAACAAAAAGCCCGCGACGGCGCGGTGCTGCTGGTGCTCTCCGATCGCGCCATTGCGCCGAACCGCTTGCCGGTACCGGCACCGATGGCCGTGGGCGCGGTGCAAACCCGCCTGGTGGAACAGAATCTGCGTTGCGACGCCAACATCATCGTAGAAACCGCCAGCGCCCGTGACCCGCACCACTTCGCCGTGCTGCTCGGCTTCGGCGCCACCGCCGTCTATCCGTACCTGGCCTATGAAACGCTGGCCAAGCTGGTCGACAGCCAGGCGATCGACAAACAGTACCGCGACGTGATGCTGAACTACCGCAACGGCATCAACAAAGGCCTGTACAAGATCATGTCCAAAATGGGCATCTCGACCATCGCCTCCTACCGCTGCGCCAAGCTGTTTGAAGCGGTCGGGCTGCATCGCTCCCTGTGCGACCTGTGCTTCCAGGGCGTGGTCAGCCGCATCGGCGGCGCCAGCTTCAGCGACTTCCAGCAGGATCTGCAAAACCTGTCCAAACGCGCTTGGCTGAAACGCAAACCGTTGGAACAGGGCGGCCTGTTGAAGTTTGTGCACGGCGGCGAATACCACGCCTACAACCCGGACGTGGTCAGCACGCTGCAAAAAGCGGTGCACAGCGGCGATTACGGCGACTACCAGGCTTACGCCAAGCTGGTGAACGAACGTCCGGTCGCCATGCTGCGCGACCTGCTGGCCATCACGCCGCAGGGCATGCCGATCCCGGTCGATCAGGTTGAACCGGCGGAATCGCTGTTCAAACGCTTCGATACCGCGGCGATGTCGATCGGCGCCTTGAGCCCGGAAGCGCACGAGTCGCTGGCTATCGCCATGAACAGCCTCGGCGGCTTCTCCAACTCCGGCGAAGGCGGCGAAGACCCGGCGCGTTACGGCACCAACAGAGTGTCGCGCATCAAGCAGGTGGCCTCCGGCCGCTTTGGCGTGACCCCGGCCTACCTGATCAACGCCGACGTCATCCAGATTAAAGTGGCGCAGGGCGCCAAGCCGGGCGAAGGCGGCCAGCTGCCGGGTGATAAAGTGACCCCTTATATCGCCAAGCTGCGTTACTCGGTGCCGGGCGTGACCCTGATCTCCCCGCCGCCGCACCACGATATCTATTCGATTGAAGATCTGGCGCAGTTGATCTTCGATCTGAAGCAGGTCAACCCGAAGGCGGTGATCTCGGTGAAACTGGTTTCCGAACCGGGCGTCGGCACCATCGCCACCGGCGTGGCGAAAGCCTATGCCGATCTGATCACCATTGCCGGCTACGACGGCGGCACCGGCGCCAGCCCGCTGTCTTCGGTGAAATACGCCGGCTGCCCATGGGAACTCGGCCTGGTGGAAACCCAGCAGGCGCTGGTGGCCAACGGCCTGCGCCATAAAATCCGCCTGCAGGTGGACGGCGGCCTGAAAACCGGCGTGGATATCGTCAAAGCGGCGATCCTCGGCGCGGAAAGCTTCGGCTTCGGCACCGGCCCAATGGTGGCGCTGGGTTGTAAATACCTGCGCATTTGCCACCTGAACAACTGCGCCACCGGCGTAGCGACTCAGGACGACAAGCTGCGCCGCGACCACTACCACGGCCTGCCGGAGCGCGTGACCAACTACTTCCAGTTCATCGCGCGCGAAACCCGCGAAATCATGGCGCAGCTGGGCGTCAGCCAGCTGGTTGACCTGATTGGCCGCACCGAGTTCCTGACCGAGCTGGACGGCATTTCCGCCAAGCAGAACAAGCTGGATCTGTCGCCGCTGCTGAAAACCGCCACCCCGCATCCGGGCAAGGCGCTGTACTGCACCGAAGGCAGCAACCCGCCGTTCGACAAGGGCCTGCTGAACAAAGAGCTGCTGGCGCAGGCGGAACCGCATATCAAAGCGAAGCACAGCAAAACCTTCTACTTCGATATCCGCAACACCGACCGCTCAGTGGGCGCCATGTTGTCTGGCGCTATCGCCACCGTGCATGGCGATCAGGGCATGGCGGCCGATCCTATCAAGGCGCACTTCTCCGGCACCGCCGGGCAGAGCTTTGGCGTGTGGAACGCCGGCGGCGTTGAGCTGACCCTGACCGGCGACGCCAACGACTATGTCGGCAAGGGCATGGCCGGCGGCAGCATCGCGGTGCGCCCGCCAATCGGCTCCGCATTCCGCAGCCATGAGGCCAGCATCATCGGCAACACCTGCCTGTATGGCGCCACCGGCGGCAAGCTGTTCGCCGCAGGCCGCGCCGGTGAACGCTTCGCGGTGCGCAACTCCGGCGCCATCACCGTGGTGGAAGGCATCGGCGACAACGGTTGTGAATACATGACCGGCGGCATCGTCTGCGTATTGGGCAAAACCGGCATCAACTTTGGCGCAGGCATGACCGGCGGTTTCGCCTACGTGCTGGATGAAGACGGCGAGTTCCGCAAACGCGTGAACCCGGAGCTGGTGGAAGTGCTGGACGTCGATCAACTGGCGATCCACGAAGAACACCTGCGCGGCCTGATCACCGAGCACGTGCAGGCCACCGGCTCGTCGCGCGCGGAAGAGATCCTGGCCAACTGGCCTGAATGGGCGCCGAAGTTCGCTCTGGTCAAGCCGAAGTCCAGCGATGTCAAAGCATTGTTGGGTCACCGTAGTCGTTCCGCAGCCGAGCTGCGGGTTCAGGCGCAGTAAGAGGTAGGTCATCAATGAGTCAGAATGTTTATCAATTTATCGACCTGCAGCGCGTTGATCCGCCAAAAAAACCGCTGAAGATCCGTAAAATTGAGTTCGTAGAGATCTACGAACCCTTTTCGGAAACCCAGGCGAAAGCGCAGGCCGACCGCTGTTTGTCCTGCGGCAACCCTTATTGCGAATGGAAATGCCCGGTTCACAACTACATCCCGAACTGGCTGAAGCTGGCGAACGAAGGCCGCATCATGGAGGCGGCGGATCTGGCGCATCAGACCAACAGCCTGCCGGAAGTATGCGGCCGCGTTTGCCCGCAGGACCGCCTGTGCGAAGGTTCCTGCACGTTGAACGATGAGTTCGGCGCAGTGACCATCGGCAACATCGAGCGTTATATCAGCGATAAAGCGATCGAAATGGGTTGGAAACCGGACATGTCCCACGTGCAGCCGACCGGCAAGCGCGTAGCGATCATCGGCGCCGGCCCGGCAGGTTTGGCCTGCGCCGACGTGCTGACCCGCAACGGCGTGAAAGCGGTGGTATACGATCGCCATCCGGAGATCGGCGGCCTGCTGACCTTCGGCATCCCGGCCTTCAAGCTGGAAAAAGAGGTGATGATCAAACGCCGCGGCATCTTCAGCGAGATGGGCATCGAGTTCCAGCTGAATACCGAAGTGGGCAAAGACGTCAGCATGGAAACGCTGCTGAACGAGTTCGATGCGGTGTTCCTGGGCGTCGGCACCTATCAGTCGATGCGTGGTGGCCTTGAGAACGAAGAGGCGCCGGGCGTTTACGACGCGCTGCCGTTCCTGATCGCCAACACCAAGCAGCTGATGGGCTATGAAGCCGAGCAGCATGAGCCGTACGTCAGCATGGAAGGCAAGCGCGTGCTGGTGCTGGGCGGGGGCGACACCGCGATGGACTGCGTGCGCACCTCGATCCGCCAGGGGGCCACCGAGGTGACCTGCGCCTACCGCCGCGACGAAGCCAACATGCCTGGCTCCAAGCGCGAAGTGAAAAACGCTCGCGAGGAAGGGGTAGAGTTCAAATTCAACCTGCAGCCGCTGAGTATTGAACTGAACGGCGCCGGCCGCGTGGCCGGGGTGAAAATGGTGCGCACTCAGCTGGGCGCACCGGACGCCAACGGCCGCCAGGTGGCCGAGCAGGTGCCCGGTTCCGAACATGTGATCGACGCCGATGCGGTGGTGATGGCGTTCGGTTTCCGCCCGCACCGGATGGACTGGCTGGCGGCGCACGACGTGCAGCTCGACAAACAGGGCCGCATTCTGGCGCCGGAAAGCACCGACAACGCTTTCCAAACCAGCAATCCGAAAATCTTCGCCGGCGGTGACGCGGTGCGCGGTTCGGACCTGGTGGTAACGGCGATCGCCGAAGGCCGCAAGGCCGCCGACGGCATCATGAATTATCTGGAAGTGTAATCCACCGCTCTCGCCACAGGGCCCGGCATGCCGGGCCCTGTGTTTTTTCGCCAGCCGCCACGCTTTGTAACAACCTCCCCCGCCATCCCCTCGCCAACGCGCTATAGTATTCAGTTAGCATCACTCAGGGGCGCGGCCGCGCCTGACATCTTGATAAGGATAGCCAACATGAAATGCTCAATTTCCTTGCTGGCCGGCGCTTTACTGGCCGTCAGTTTCGCTTCCTCAGCGCGAACGCTGGATTCTCAGGAGGTGGGTTACAACATCGAAGCGCGCGGCGCCGCGCCGGTGGTGGCGCAGTTAGCCAAGGCCGGCCAGCTGCAGGCGGTGGAAGACAGCATCAGGCTGGGCGACGACAGCTGGATTGCGCTGGCGCCCAAGCTGGCCAACGGCGGCAACGCCAGGTTCACCACCGGCATAAAGTCGGCCCTGTCTTCAGCCCTGGTCTACAACCCGGCGGCGGTGCTGCATGCGCTCAACAAGGGCAACAACCTGCCAATCAATGACATCTGCACCGCTCCACCGGAGGTTCAGGGCGACACCGCCATCACCAGCTTCCGCCAGCGCGCCACCCACGCGCTCTCCATGGTGCGCGTCGGCGATCTCAGCGCGCCGCGCGACGCCTGCATTGCGGCGTTGAAAGGCTGATACGCCGGGTCGGGGCAATAAAAAAGGTCCCGCATGCGGGACCTTCTCATTTTGCTGCGGCAGGCTTATTTCACCACGCGCAGCGCCGGGCGGCCACCGCGCGGCGGCTGGGGCGGCTCGTCATCCGGATCCTGGTCATCGCCGATATCCGGGCGGTCGCCGTCAATCACCGACATCAGGCTTTCCGAAGGGAAAGTCTCACTGTCCAGCCCCTCAAAGGTGCCTTCCGCCTCGTAGGCGGCTTCCGGTTCGAACATGGTGCCTGCACCGTTCTCACGGGCATAGATAGCCAGCACCGCGGCCATCGGCACCGAAACCTGACGCGGCACGCCGCCGAAGCGCGCATTGAAGTGCACTTCTTCGTTGCCCAGTTCCAGATTCCCGACCGCACGCGGCGCAATGTTCAGCACAATCTGGCCGTCGCGGGCGAACTCCATCGGCACCTGCACGTCAGGACGCGTGACGTCCACCACCAGGTGCGGCGTCAGCTGGTTATCAAGCAGCCAGTCATAGAAGGCCCGCAGCAGGTACGGACGGCGCGGAGTCATCTGAGACATGTCCATAATGCTTAGCCCCGGGTCTGCAGGCGCATTTCGCGCTCGGCTTCGGTCAGGGAGGCCAGGAACGCGTCGCGTTCGAACACGCGGGTCATATAGCCTTTCAGCTCTTTGGAGCCTGCGCCGCTCAGTTCAATGCCCAACTGCGGCAAACGCCACAGCAGCGGCGCCAGATAGCAATCCACCAGGCTGAACTCTTCGCTCATAAAGTACGGCGTCTGGCCGAAGATCGGGGCGATCGCCAGCAGCTCTTCGCGCAGTTGGCGACGAGCGGATTCCGCTTCCTGGCCGCTGCTCTGCTCGATCTTGTACATCAGCGAGTACCAGTTTTTCTCGATACGCAGCATCATCAGACGGCTCTCGCCACGGGCGACCGGGTAAACCGGCATCAGCGGCGGGTGCGGGAAACGCTCGTCCAGATATTCCATGATGATGCGGGACTCATACAGGGTCAGCTCGCGATCGACCAGCGTAGGCACCGTTTGGTAAGGGTTGAGGTCAATAAGATCCTGCGGCAGGTTGTCCATCTCGACCTGCTCGATCTCGACGCTGACACCTTTCTCCGCCAGTACGATGCGTACTTGATGGCTAAAGATGTCGGTCGGGCCAGAAAACAGCGTCATTACCGAACGTTTGTTGGCAGCGACAGCCATGAAAACCTCCAAGTTATCTAGAAAATACTGCGAATAGCCAACTTCCCTTCATCTTTCATGCCGCAGCGGTGTTGGCTTACCTCTCTCACCCCGGTCACTTGGAAATCCAAGCTCCAGGGATGCGTTCGGTTGTCGCCCTGCTGCACCCTGAAATTTATCGGGTTACCAGGCTGCTATCCTGAGTGATCTTGCCGCATACCGGCAGTTAGCAATCAACCTGGGTCATAAAAACCGGCCTCGGAGGTAAACTGCACGGCAAACAGGCGCAAAAGTGGATGATAGTTTACCAGATTTTGCTTGTTTTGTGGGGACCCTGCGGTGATTTCGTATCGAATTGTCTGATATACCACAGATTTTAGTAGGGATATGGGGGATTTCAGGCATAAAAAAACCCGGTGAAGCACCGGGTTTTTTGCGTAAATCGCACTGCCGAAGCAGTAGAAATTAACGCTTGGAGAACTGCGGACGGCGACGTGCTTTACGCAGGCCGACTTTCTTACGTTCAACCTGACGAGCGTCACGAGTGACGAAGCCAGCTTTACGCAGTTCAGAACGCAGAGTCTCGTCGTACTCCATCAGTGCACGGGTGATACCGTGACGGATAGCGCCAGCTTGACCGGAGATACCACCACCTTTAACGGTGATGTACAGATCCAGTTTGCCAACCATGTCGACCAGTTCCAGCGGCTGACGAACTACCATGCGGGCAGTTTCGCGACCGAAGTACTGTTCCAGGCTGCGCTGGTTGATAACGATGTTACCGTTGCCCGGCTTGATGAAGACGCGAGCGGCGGAGCTTTTGCGGCGACCAGTGCCGTAGTATTGATTTTCAGCCATTGCCATTAATCCCGATTAAATGTCCAGAACTTGCGGTTGCTGTGCCGCATGGGTGTGCTCGTTGCCTGCGTAAACTTTCAGTTTACGATACATAGCACGACCCAGCGGGCCCTTCGGCAGCATGCCTTTAACCGCGATCTCAA
>Ga0105251_10001742_pt1 | contig 18159 bp, 14 predicted proteins | sample KBSS64metaG_FD_80424 | JGI IMG/M metagenome (GOLD analysis project Ga0105251, IMG submission 80424) | Switchgrass rhizosphere microbial communities from Kellogg Biological Station, Michigan, USA - KBS S6-4 metaG | ecosystem: Host-associated > Plants > Roots > Rhizosphere > Soil | place...
TCATCCAAAGCACCCTGCCCGTCGGGCGGCTGCGGATTAAATCAGTAGACACGGCTAAGCATGTAGTACCGACAGCGGAGTACTGGCGGACGGGGGTTCAAATCCCCCCGGCTCCACCAAATACCCTATACAAATCAGGCACTTAGCGGTTTTCGCAAGTGCCTTTTTTGTGCCTGAATAGGTTGTTTGGGCTCGGTAATGCCAGCTTTATGGCAGCCTTCCTAGCCTGTTCCACATCTTCAGCTATGCCCCCGCCGCATCAACCGTCGTTCCGTTTTCCGACGATTTTTTGGTTTGAAATCGCGCCACAGGGGGCTGCCAGGGGTATTAAATCTGTGTCGGCTTATACACAGAGACCCACACATGCCGACACATGCCCCCAAGAAGTACCTGATCAGTCACGCCTCGCTACAGCACTGCTTTGACAAGAGCCGCTCCGGCCTCGAAAAGCTGCGCGAAACCGATCCCTGCTTCCCTCGCCCTATCAAATTTGGCTCGAGCAAACAGGCTGGCGTTTACTTCGTCGTCGCGGAGGTAGAGGCCTGGCTGGAGAGCAAGATCAGCGAACGTGATGGAGTCCCGAGCGAGAAGCCCAATGACCTCACATGAGCAAATACCGTCATTCTTGGCAGAGATGCCCGAGCCGGCACTTGCCTCATACCTGAACCCAGGAATTGGGCCAAAACCGCTCCCGATCGAGTTGGCCAGGGTCATGCCCTGGCGTGACGAACTACTGCCTGCCGCTCTTCAGGAGTACGTGCGGGATGTCGCTGAGCGCACCCAGTGCCCGCCTGATTTTGTTGGCGTCGCGCTTGTAGTGGCTGTCAGCGCCGTAGTCGGGCGCAAATTCACCATCCACCCAAAACAACACGATGACTGGATGGTCGTTCCCAACCAGTGGGGCGTCGTCATCGGTCGCCCATCCGCCATGAAATCGCCTGCACTCAAACACGCACTGCGTCCATTGCATGCACTGGAGTCCAGGGAACGAAAACAGCACGGCCAGGCGGAAGCCGAACACAAGGCAAGCAGCGAGCTGCTCGAAATGGAGCGCAACGCAGCCAAGGTCAAGGCAAAAAAACTTCTCAGTAGCGGCGACAAGAACGCTGCTTTGGAGGAACTGAACAGACTTTCCAGCGACATGCAAGCTCCTGTCCTGCGCCGGTACATCGTCAACGACTCCACTGTCGAGAAACTCGGCGAGCTGCTCAACGAAAACCCCAACGGCCTACTGCTTGTGCGTGACGAGCTGGGAGGCTGGCTGGCGACGATACAGAGCGAGGACGGTTCTGTTGCGCGAGCGTTCTACCTGGAATGTTTCGATGGCAACGGCTCATTCACCTACGACCGCATTGGGCGCGGCACCATTTTCATCGAGTCATGCTGTTTATCCTTGATCGGCGGCATTCAACCGTCACGAATCGCATCGCTGGTGCGCGCCGCGATCAGCGGTGAATTGGATGACGGCCTGATTCAGCGCCTGCAACTCGCCGTTTATCCCGACGATGTCCGCGAATGGCGTCTGGTGGACCGCTGGCCGAACAAAGCCGCCACTGAGCGCGTGGATTGGGTTGTCGAGCAGCTCGACCAAATACCCGATCAGCCTCGTTCTGCACTCAGGTTCAGCCCAGAAGCTCAGGAAATATTTAACGCCTGGTATACGCGTCACATGCAACAAAGCCGGAGCGACGAACTCCACCCGGCATTGCAATCCCATTATCTGAAAATGCCGCAGACCATTGCGGGATTGGCCCTACTGTTCGAACTGGTCGAAGGTGGACAAAGAGCCGTGGGCGCAGAGCCCACTACCCGCGCCATCAACTGGGCGGCCTACCTCATGAGCCATGCCCAGCGACTGTACGGCACAGCGATCAACGCCCCATTACTCGGTGCCAGGCTCATCCTGGAGCGTCAACAGAAATTACCCGAGCCATTTACGGCACGAGAGGTGCGCCAGAAGGACTGGACAGGATTGGGCTCGCAAGATGCCGTGAATAATGCGCTGACAGTTCTGGTTGAGCACGACCTCATCATTGGCTACGAGGTGGCTGGAGAAAAAGGAGGCCGCCCTTCGACGCGCTATGTCTGGAGAAAAACATAGCCTCGCTCCAATCGACTTACTCAGATAGTCGAAAATGCGACCTCCAAAACCTACGAAACCCTGTTCTGTAGGTTTTGTAGGCAGCCCGCCCCCTGGTAGGGGATAAGATCTACTAAGCCAACAGTGATATTCGGGCGAATTTCGCTAGACCGGCGACCAGCATTGCGCCTCACACCTCGGCGAAGTAATCACTATCGAGCTGCTTCACCTCGTACACCTGCTTGATGCTCACCCCCAAGTTGTTCTCCACCATCAGGCGCGCTAGCTCAACGCCGTCGATCAGCACCACTTTGATATCCAGCCCCAGCGCCGCTTCGCGAGCGCCGACGGAGAAATCCGAGGTGGTGATAAACACCCCTTTGCGTGCCCGCTGGCGGGTCAATGCGCCGATGAACTTGTCGATCTCCGGGCGGTGTACAGTGTTGCTCCAGCGCTTGGCCTGCAGGTAGATCACGTCCAAACCGAGCTTGTCCTCCTTGATGATGCCGTCGATACCGTCATCGTTGGTGGCCTGGGTCGCCTTGCCGGCCTCCTTGCGCGAGCCGCCGTAGCCCATGGCGAGCATCAGATCGACCACCAGTTGCTCGAAGAAGCTCGGCGTTGCGGCGCGCACCTGCGCTAGCAGCTCATCGGCGAGCGACTGCAGCAGCGCCTGGTGCGCCTCTGCCAGTTGCTCGTCCGGCGTCGTTTCGGCGGCATCGAGCGCTACCACGCCCGGCGCATCAGCTGCCTGCGGCTTGACCGTATGGAAGTCGGCAAACTCGGGAAACTGCTTAAGCCAGCTCACGGTGATGCGTTGCGGGCCGCTGACCAGGGCATCCCGGCCACGTGCGGTGATCTGCACCATGCCCTTGGCCGGAATGCACAGCAGGCCGGCCTTGTTCAGGTAGGTGCGCGCCCAACCTACACGATTGTTGATCACCGTTTGATTACCCGAAGGCAATCGCGCTTTGCGCTCGTCCTCGGTCAACTGGAACTGATCGGCAACGCGCTCGCGCAGCTCATGGAGTGCCAGCGGTACGCCATCCTGCACAGTTGCAAGCACCGGGCGCATCACACTTTGGAAATCAGGAATTGCCATTTCTACGTCCTTTCCCTGTTCGTTGCATTCAGATGCCGCGCATACCGCTCTCATCGAAGCCGGTTGCCGACTTCAGCATCTTCAAAATCACCAATGCAAAGGCTCGGCTCTTGGTCTGGTTATCCAACACCTCCAGCGACAGCTTCTCGTGATCGGTCATGGCATCCAGCACGGTGTCCAGCACGCGCTTGGGGAACAGGCCGTGCATGACTTGCTCGACCGAGTGGCTGTTTACCTGGGCCATCACATCCTCCTGGCGACTGATGCGATTAGCGATGCCGCTGAGAAACTGCAACTGATCCTCATCGCTCACCTCGGCGCCGAAGATATCGTTCAGCGCCTCGATGATCTCCGACAGCCGTTTTTTCTCCGGATCATGAGCGTTGCCGCCACCGATTCCGGTAAACGGGTCGAGGCCATAGTTGCCTTGCTCCTCGCTCAGGCGTAACTGATGCTCGGCACGTTTTCTCAGGCGGTAATGGCTCAATTGCAGCTCGCCCAGATCGACGTCATCTTGATCCAGGCGATCAATACGTAGCAGCGGATACAGGTGCTTGGCATACACGCACAGTTGCTCCAGCTCGCGATCTTCATAGGGGATGATCTGCGAAAGAAATTCGTACAGGCGCACAAAGCTCTGCAGATTCTTCTTGAACAGGTCGAGTTGATCCACCTGCTCGCCGGCCTCCTTGACTGCCGCCTCAGCTTTCTTCAGGCCCGCACTGTCGCCATTGCGTTCGGCGTTGCGTTTGAAGTCCAGCGCCTGCTGACGTGCTTCCTGGGCCAGCTTGTAGCGCTTGGCAAAGCGCTCCTTGGCCGGTGTGCAGTAGTAGCTGAGCTTGCTGGCGGCGGCCTTGGGGTCGAAGAAGGCGATGGCGAACGCCGTCACCTCTTCCCAGTGGTAGATGCCCTCGGCATCCAGCTTCTTCTGCAGGTCATAGATGATCTGCGGGTCGGTCACGTCGGTCAGCTCAGCCTTGGTGTAGTACGGCAGGAAGGCGTCGAGAATATCCTTGGCGTCGTTGAAGAAGTCGAGAATGAAGGTCGGCTTGCTGTCGCCAAAGGTGCGGTTCAGGCGCGACAGGGTTTGCACGCAGTCCACGCCCTGCAGTTTCTTGTCCACGTACATGGCGCACAGCTTGGGCTGATCGAAGCCGGTCTGGTACTTGTTGGCGGCGATCATCACGTTGAAGTCCTGGGTGTCGAACGCCTCCGCCAGGTCACGCCCGTTCAGGCCGGGGTTAAGCAGGCTACTGCTTTCGGTCACCTCTTCGGGGATCACCCCGTCCGGCATCACGCTGCCGGAGAAAGCCACCAGCGGATGCACATCGCTGTAGCCCATTTCCTTGACGTAGGCTTGCACCGCCATCTGGTAACGCACCGCCTCCTGGCGGCTGCTGGTGACCACCATGGCCTTGGCCTGGCCGCCCAGTAGGTGGCGGATATTGGAGCGGAAGTGCTCGACGATCACCTCCACCTTCTGGCTGATGTTGTACGGATGCAGACGCACCCAGCGCGCCAGCTTCATGCGCGCCTTTTTCGAGTCCACCTCCTCGTCGTCGCCGTCCGGGTGGGCGATCTTCCAGGCCGTACTGTAGGTGGTGTAGTTCTGCAGCACATCGAGGATAAAGCCCTCCTCGATGGCCTGACGCATGGAATAAAGGTGGAACGCCTCCGGCTTGTTGTGGGCACTAGGCGGCAATGTCGGGTCGGGTAAGCGGCCAAACAGCTCCAAGGTCTTGGCCTTGGGTGTGGCGGTAAAGGCGTAATAGCTGATGCGCTCATTGGGCGCGCGGGCGGCCACGGCGGCGTCCAGTAGCTCTTCGGCGCTGATTTCTTCGGCCTCCGGGGCAACGCTGCCGAGAATCTGCCTGAGCTTGCTGGCCGACGACCCCGTCTGCGAGGAATGCGCCTCGTCGGCGATCACCGCATAGCGCCCGCCAGCCAGCTTGGGATACCTGTCCAGCGCATCGAACAGCGCGGGGAAAGTCTGGATGGTGACGATGATGATGCGCGTCTGCTCGGCCAGCGCCTCGGCCAGTTGCTCGGACTTGCTCTGGCTGCCAACATCGCGGGTGATGCACTTGACCACGCCCTGGGCATGCTCGAACTGGTAGATGGTGTCCTGCAGCTGCTTGTCCAGCACGGTGCGGTCGGTAATCACTATCACCGAGTTGAACAGGCGCTGGCCCTCGGCATCGTAGAGCGAGGCCAACTGATGCGCCGTCCAGGCAATCGAATTGGACTTGCCCGAGCCGGCGCTGTGCTGGATCAGGTAGCGCTTGCCCGGCTCCTCGTTGCGGATGGTGTCGATCAGCGTGTTGACCACCTCCCACTGATGGTAGCGCGGGAAGATCAAGGTTTCTTCGGTCACGTGATTGCCATCGGCATCCTCTTTCACGCTCTTTTGCAGGTGCAGGAAACGGCCCAGAACCTTGAGCCAGGCATCCAGCAGGAACAGACGCTGCCACAGGTAGCCGGTGGCGTACTGACTGTCGTCCGGGGCCGGTGGGTTGCCGGCACCGCCGTCGAGGCTGCCGAGGTTGAACGGCAGGAAGAAGGTCTCCTTACCGGCCAGCTTGGTGGTCATCGCCACTTCATCCTGGCTCACGGCAAAATGTACCAGCGCGCCGCGCTTGAAGGTGAGCAGCGGCTCGGGCTTGCGCGTCAGCGGGTCTTTGACCGGGCGATCCTGGCAGTACTGGCGCTTGGCGTTATCCACCGACTGCTTGAACTGGCTTTTCAGCTCCAGCGTGGCAGTAGGGATGCCGTTGACGAACAGCACCAGATCCAGCCGTGGGTTGTACTGACCTTCACGGCAGTGGGGCGAATAGGACACCTCTGGCACCACGCGCAGGCGGTTGCACTGGTAGCGCGCCAGCGTTTGCGGGTTCATGCCGTGGTCGGGCTGGAAGCTGCATGCCTCAATCTTCACCCCCGGCAGCTTGAAGCCGTGGCGCAGCACCTCCAGGGTGCCGCTCTGCTCCAGCTCGCGCACCAGCTTCTGCACCAACACCGCTTCCGGGTTGTTCGGGTTAGCCTTGGCGAACTTGTCCCAACGCTCCGGCCAGGCGGCCTTGAAGTAAGCGAGAAAGTCCTCGGTATAGAGCGCCGTGCGCCGGTCGTAGCCGCTGGCCGGGCCGGTGAGCCACCCCTGGGCGACCATGGCGGTGATGATGTCCTGCTGGAACTGGGCTTCCTTGCTGTCCGCCATTAAACGGCCTCTAGTGTGAATTCGGGAATTGGCGCGCTGGCCGGTGGTTGCCAGCCGCGTACGTCGATTTTGCCGGTGACGGCGGCAGAGATTAGGGCGGAGCGGCGTTCTCGAAGTAGCCTAACCGCATACTCACAATCGGATATTCCTTGATCGAATCGCGACGCTACCGCTTTGATTTCTCGTAATAGCTCTTCCTGCTCTTTGCGGGGAGGAGCAATAATCACCAGATTCGCAATAATCTCGGAGTTCAGTCCTGACAGGATTGCCCCTCGTTTAACAAGACCCAACTGGGTTGAAATATAACCAGCCTCATGCAGAAGTAACTCCAGATAATCAGGGCTCATCATTTGTTCCTGAGCCCTGACTCGGATGGTGTCCGAGTCAATAATTCCTGCTTGCGGTAAAAATGAAACCCTTCGGCAGTTTCCTAAGCTGCCCTTTCTTGTAAGTACGATATCTCCTACCTCAAGGTGGTAGTTCGAGAGCGCGAAATAGCGTTGCTCCGAAATCCATCTATTTCCAGAGGAGAAATCTCCAGAAATAGTGTTTTCCTGACCGTAAACCTTGTATCCCGTATCAGACTCATCAAGCTCAAGCAGCATTCCACCAAATGGCCCCATCTGGATTCCGGTGGCATCAATCACAAGCTGTTTGAGTCGTTTGATTTCCCAATGCACCGGCACCTCGCCCAGCCACTCCACTCCAGAGTCTTTCATCGACACCGTCGGGTCGAGGCCTATGGTGACGGCGTGGGAGATCACGGCCTGGCGCTTTTCCTTGAGCAGCTCGATCAGGCGCTGCTGCTCTTCGATCAGTGCATCGATGCGGGCGGTTTCGTGGTCGAGGAAGCGGGCGATTTGGGTTTGCTCTGCCTCAGGAGGAACACCCAGCACAATATTCTTCATGTCAGAGAAATTGGTGCTCCAAAGGTCAGCAACTATCCCCTTACCCCAACGGTAATACTCCTCTTGAAATAGCTCGCTTCTGAGCAAGTGATGAATAAACGGGCCATGTAGCCCTGTTGGGATCAATACGGTGCAGATCAACGAAACTGAGCCATCCAATGGCGAAAGTCCGGAAGACCCCTTACGGTCAGAGCGGCTATTGATAACGAAATCGCCAGCCAACACCTTTTTTCTATTGTCCCCATCCTGCGTTTTGGCTGCGCTTTCAAGCCGGGGGACAATCCCCAACTTGGTCACTGACAAAGGTTCGAACTCAGTATCACTGGCCCTTTCTCGACGCTCATCGAAGTAACGGCCAAGACGTTTTAGTACCCAGTGCTCAGGTACGTCTCCCAACCAGATAAAGCCTGACGCCTTATATTTCGGATAACTGGGAAACGTCATGCCGACAGCCCCTCAATCATCTGCTTGATGCGGTCGGTGCAGGCTTTCAGGTCGCGGTCGATGTCTGCCAGCGGGCGCGGTGGCTGGAACACGTAGAAGTGCCGGTTAAAGGGAATCTCGAAGCCGACCACACCGACTTCGCCGTCCTGTTCATCACGCCTGCTCTCTTCGATCCAGGCATCCGGTACATGGGGTTTCACTTCGCGCTCGAAGTAGTCATGCACCGACTCGCCCAGCGGCACGTTTTCAAAGTCGCGCAGGCCGCTATCGGCTTCCGGCTGGCCCTTGCTGGTGCAGATATCCGCCTTGGGGTCGCGCTCGCTCAAGCCGCTGAGGATGGCTTTCAGCTCGGGCGTGCTGGGAGATACATCGTGAGCGTTGAGCGTCTTTTTCAGCAACTTGCTGAACTGCTCGCGGTTGCGATGTAGCACGCTGGCATCCATGGTTTGCAGCACGTCAGTCAGGCGTTGCTGAGCCGGCGCGTCCATCTTCTGGATGGCCTTTTCTTCCAGTACCTTTTTAATCCGCTGGCTGCTTGTCTGAAAGCTCAGGCGCAGCGGGCGCTCGACGGTGATTCGCCGGTAGCCGAAGGCTTCGACAGGGAAGATCTTGCTCTGTGCGGTTTCCTCGAAGCGGCCATACAGGCGCACCAGTTCGTCGATCTGCTCCTCGGTGATGTAGTGGCGCTTGCTGCCCAGCGACTTGCGCATCTTGGCAAAGTGCTGGCTGCCGTCGATCAATTGTATCTTGCCCTGGCGCACGGCGGCCTTGTGGTTGCTCAGCACCCACACATAGGTGGCAATGCCGGTGTTGTAGAACATGTCGGTGGGCAGCGCGATGATCGCCTCGACCAGATCGTTCTGCAGCAGGTAACGGCGGATCTCCGACTCGCCCGAACCGGCGCCGCCGGTAAACAACGGCGAGCCGTTGAGGATGATGCCGATGCGCGAACCGCCTTCACGCGGGTCACGCATCTTGCTGACCAGGTGCAGCAAAAACAGCAGTGAGCCATCGGAAACACGCGGCAGGCCGGGGCCGAAGCGGCCGTTGAAGCCTTTGCTGCTGTGCTCGTCGGTAATCTTCTTCTGCACCTTCTTCCACTCCACGCCAAACGGCGGGTTGCTGAGCATGAAGTCGAAATGGCTGTCGGCCAGTTGGTCATCTGACAGGGTGTTGCCCAGCTTAATGCTGGTAACGTCCTGCCCCTTGATCAGCATGTCCGCCTTGCAGATGGCGTAAGACTCGGGGTTGAGCTCCTGGCCATGCAGGGAGACGGTAACCTTTTCGCTGATCGACTGAATGTACTCGTCACCCTCGGAAAGGAAGCCTCCGGTGCCCGCCGTCGGGTCGTAAATGGTGACGATGCGGTTGGGTGCCAGCTTATGGTCTTGATCGGTGATCACCAGCGAGGTGGTCAGATGCACGATATCGCGCGGGGTGAAGTGCTCCCCGGCGGTTTCGTTGGAGCTTTCCGCAAACTTGCGGATCAGCTCTTCGAAGATGATGCCCATGCCGAAGTTGCTGATGCGCTCGGGGCTCAGGTCAGTCGCAGCGAAGCGCTGTACCACCTGATACAGCAGGTTGGCAGCGGAGAGCTGCTGCACGAAGTCTTCAAAGTGGAAGTGCTCGAAGATCTCGCGGGCATCCTTGCTGAAGGACTGCACATAGCTCATCAGGTCGGCGGCGGTCTGGGTGTCGGACAGGGTGCCGAGGGTCAGCTTGGAGGCATTAAAGAACTGCTGACCGGCCGCCCGCAGCAACAAGCGCTCGCGCACCAGGTCGGGCCGGCCTTCCTGCGCACAGGACGCACTGATCACCGCGTCCTTGGTTGGCTCCAGCACACATTCCATGCGCCGCAACAAAGTGAACGGCAGAATGATACGACCGTACTGCGACTGCTTGAAATCACCGCGCAGCAGGTCGGCAATCGACCAGAGAAAGGCGGCCGTCTGGGAATGGTTTTCCGTGTTCACGCAACTGTTCCTTGGCGTACAGGCAAAAACCGCAAGCTTAACCTGTTGAGGGGCTGGCTGTACCGAGCCATAAGCGACTTGTGCAGCGCATAGACTGCGGGAATTGGATCTGCCAGACGTTCCATGACGCGCTGGAATCGCTTCGTCGTCATCCGTTGCCCATTGACCGCTCTGCCTCTGCGCTAAGAAAGACGCACCGTCATCTGCCGACCGTTTCTCGTCGCAGCCGGAGCCTTGCACTTACGCCCTTGATGCCAGATCGTCATCTGACGCTGATTTGCCGCTACCACTGAGTCACCCCGCGAATAGGTCACTCCCTCAGGCGTGGCGTCATACTGGACGTCACCCCTTCACAACGCCAACTACCTGGAAAACCCGTAAAAACGCTGAATCCCAGCATTCATACGGGTTGCAGCAACAACACCCCTTCACAACGCCAATTCCCTGGGAAAAGCTCGTAAACGCTGAAGCCCAGTATTCATGCGGCTTGCAGCGACAACACCCCTTCACAACACCGCTTAACGACACCCCTTCACAACGCCAACTACCTGAAAAAAGCTCGCGAAAACGCTGAACCCCAGTGTCCATGCGGCTTTCAGAGACAACACCTCTTCACGACACCCCTTCAAGCAAATCGGTAAGTTTCTCTATGGGAGGTGAAGCGTCAGACTCCCATAAGCAAGAGATGGGAGGTGAGCCCATTTTTTACGATGTGTCGCGAAGCGGAACCAGGCCCCTCCCAAAAGGCACCTGATCAGAGATTTGGGTTTTCTGAGGTCGAGGCGAGACTGAGCCCACCTACACCGAAGGGGATCCACCATGAATCTGTTCGCGGCCGTTGCTAACCTGATTGCCTCAATCGTCCAACCTACAAAACCGCTTTACACCACAGTGGTATTCTGTGGTTCGATCACGGTGGCTCGTTCGCAGACTGAATCAGCGCCCGCCAGTTGCCGGCGCTAGAACGTTGAATCAGCGTGCGAAACTGCTGTGAATTTCTGTACAGTGAACGAGTCTCTTAGACTCTGATGCCCACCAGCACGGGAGAAGAACATGGATCGGTTTGAGCTACTGATCTACTCAGTGTTCAGCGTGCTCTGCGCCTTGGGGGTAACAGCCGCGATTGGTTACAGGATCGCCGCTTACCTGGACAAGCAGCACGACAACAGCAGACACAGCGGAACACGCCCGAACTCGACTGCCGATTAATTGGATCAAGTGAGCGATCAGGGCACGTTCAAGCACGTGTCAAGTCAAGGAGGATGACACCGTGAGCACAGTTGAATGCCAGTGCTGTAGGAAGATGATGGTTCCGAAGGTGATCACCAGCGCGCCGTTCTACGTCAGCGGAGTCCCCCTAGGCGGCGGTGATCCCGAGTCATCCGTATGTCCCTTCTGCCTGTCGCCGAAATGGATGCTCACCGAGCGCCAGGCTCTGGCCGCTGGCAGGGCCAATGCAGAGTTCTACGGCATTATGGTTCTCGCCCTGGTAAACATCGTTGCCTTCGTCCGCCTCGGAGAGCTGGGGGGCGGGATAGTGCTTGCTGTATCAGTCGCAGCCTTCCTCCTACGCAGCAGAATTATCAGCGCGCTGCAGCAGCGTTTGAGGCGTTAAACCAGCTCGCCTCGCCCCCCTTCAAATTACATTGCTGCAGGCCATCTGATCGCGAACTTTAAGCACCGTGGTGGTGCTGCAATCTGCATGGCGAGCAGTCGCGCGAATACCCAGGCCAGCGCCCAACAGTTCACCGATGCGCTGATGTAGGTTCTTGTCAGCCGGCCGACCTTTGTAAGCGCCGGAGGCTTTTGCCCGCAGAATGCCCTGGGCCTGACGCTCACGACGCTGCTCATAGTCCTTGCGCGCGATAGCCGCCATCATCTCAATCATCATGCCGTTGATAGCGGCCTGCATTCGGTCAGTGAATTCGTCACCAGCCGTGTCTCTCATGCTGTGGTGGCTGGTCGGAAGATCCAGGGCGACAATGCGCAGCCCCTTGGAATCAATCGCAGCCTTGAGTGCCTGCCAATCAGCCACCGGCAATCGGGAAAGCCGGTCGATGCTTTCCAGCAGCAATACGTCCCCCTTGTGGGCGTCCGCTATCAGTCTCAACAGCTCTGCTCGGTCAGTTCTGGCCCCACTGGCGTTCTCGATGTATTGCGCAGCGATGGCTTTGCCATGGTCGGCAGCGAACTGCTGCAGAGTGTCACGGGCGCGATTGGCGTCTTGCTCGGCAGTGGATGCACGAAGGTAGGCGCGTACGAACATGAGATTTCCTTTCGCGTATCAGTTTGGATGGTGTTTTTCGGGCGTATCAGTTAGACCGTTACTTACAAATTCGAGCACCAGGGAAATCTTGCTCTCGGACGTATCAGCTAAGGCATACCCAAAAAGATCGCCGCAGATTTGCGAAAACCCACAGCGATACATCGCAGCAGAATTATTTCCCTACGAAGTAGAACACTCTGCCCTGATTGAAGATTGCCGCAGGGATCGAGTTTTTCCTCAGCCGCTGGCCAGGGTGGTAGATGTAGATCCACTCAGGCAGATGCTGCGATGCAAGCAGCATGGCTTCCGACGTTGTCATGTCGTTCTTGTAGGCATCTAGCGTGAACTGGTTATCACGTATGAATATCGGCCCGTAGCTGAGTGGCGATCTCAGAAAGCTCGGCGATTTAGCAATCTCGTCCCTGTATGCAATCGACCGCTCCGCATAGCTATCTGCCAGGGATACATAGCTGAGGTGATGACCATCAGGATATTTACCGGTCTGCATTCGCAACTTCGATAGGCCATTGGCAAAAACTCTCTTGCGAGCATCTTCGACCTTACGCAATGCGAGAGCAGACGCAGCCTCCGGCGAGCTTGCCTGGTCAGCAGGTACCCACGCTACAACCTGAGTTGCACGCACCGGATCGCTCGACCCACCCAACAGCATCAAGCCCAAGCCAATTCCCGCTGCTGCGCCACCACTCAAGCTTGTAGGTGGCGAAGCGAAGCTAACCGCGCTTAATCCAGCATCCCCGAGCACTGTTCCAGAGCCGCTGGCTGGGCTCGCCCTTTCAACGGCCCCTGCCAACTCGATTGGAACGTCACGCTGCCCTGAAATCCCCATGGCGGTCAGAACATGCATAGCATCCGACCATTTTTCCCTCGGTACATCTCTCGGCTCAGGAAGCTGCGCAGTGCTAGTCCCCCGGGTGCCAGAACACCCAACCAGAAGAGCTACTGTCGCGGCCAGCAAGCCGATTCGGATCGTGGTTGATTTGTTACCCATGGCGCCACTCCCTGTTTTGATTGCCACAGCTTATGAAGGCCCTCTGGAAACCCAACTCCATCTGTACTCGATTTGTGCCGGCTTGGGTTTTCCATGAACTGGCATAGGGTGCTATGCAACTCAATGCACCGGAGATCCACCATGGAATTTCGTCACCTCGGTAACGGGCAGACGTTTCCTCCCATAGCACCCAACGGCCAGATTTACGCCGTACCTGTTACAAAGGAAAACCAAGTAGAAATTTTCTGCCTGACATCTGAAGGAATTGTTGGATGCGGTGTTACGGCCAACTGGGCCGATATCACTGGCGCCTACTACGACGATGAGTCTTGGGAAATCATCCTTCGCAATTACATCGGCAGGGGAATGCGCTTCCGGCGGGGAGTGCCCTGCGGAATCGTCGAAGACGGCCACGAAACTCTCAAAACCAATATCCAAGGGTTCGCAATTCCAGTTTGCGTAATGAGCCGCATCGCATTTGAGCAGAAAAAGCTGCATCCGACGTGACTTTGGCCTTGGGCTTTGAGAGCAGCCAACAATCTGGTTGCGTCATGCGGCTTGGGCATGCCCCTGGTTGGGGGATTTCCAGACTTCTAATTTCCGTCGATTTTGTTGCCTGAAAGCGAAACACAAGCCTGGGAGCCGTCCGTAGGCTGTATCCGAGTAGTCAAAGGGAGTCGGATATGAGCAACAGTACCGTTAGACGCTGTTTACGCGAGCAAGCCGAGAACGACAAATCGATACGTGGCCGCTGCGCACTCGCTACCCCTGAATAACCAGGACTGACGCCCCATGCGCTACGTAACCGTCAGGAAATTTGCTGCCGAGTCTGGCTACAGCGAGGACGCGATCCGCTCCAAGATCCGTGATGGTGTATGGCGGCTTGGTGAGATTTGGTTGAAAGCGCCGGACGGCCGGACGCTTATCGATATGGAAGGATATGAAACATGGGTAGAGGCGGGAGTGGGGTCAGGGCAGTCTCAGACTCGAGCATCGAGATCACGTTCATGTTCCGGGGTGTTAGGTGCCGCGAGCGCGTTGCGCTCAAGCCCTCCGCCACTAATCTGAAGAAGGCCCAGCAGCACAAGGCGGCGATCGAGCATGCCATCGCCCAGGGGACGTTCGACTATTCCGTCACGTTCCCAGGCTCTCCCAGGGCAGCCAAGTTCGCACCGGAAACCAGCCGGGAGACGGTTGGTGGCTACTTGACCAGGTGGCTGGAAGCGAAGAAGAAGCACATCTCCAGCAGCACTTTCGAAGGCTATCGAAAGATCGTCGAGTTGCGACTCGCTCCTTCCCTGGGCCACCATCTTGTCCTCGATCTCAAGCGGAAGATGGTCAAGGACTGGCTGGACAAGCTGCAGGTCGGCAACAAGACCCTGAGCAATATCCAAAGTTGCCTGCGATCAGCCCTAAACGACGCGGTCGACGAGGAGCTGCTGGACACCAATCCGCTGGCCGGCTGGACATACGCCCGTAAGGAAGCGCCGCCGAAGGATGACGACGTGGACCCGTTCACGCCTGAAGAGCAGCAGGCAATTCTTGCCGCCCTCAACGGCCAGACCAAGAACATGGTGCAATTCGCGCTCTGGACGGGGCTCAGGACAAGCGAGCTTGTCGCGCTGGATTGGGGAGATGTGGACTGGGTCCGAGGAGAAGTGATGATCAGCCGGGCAATGACGCAAGCTGCAGGTGGAGAGGCTGAGGTGACCAAGACTACCGCCGGTCGACGGTCGGTAAAGCTACTTCGCCCCGCTCTGGAAGCGCAGACCGATCAGAAGGCGCACACATTCCTGGCTGATCAAGAGGTATTCCAGAACCCGCGCACACTTGAGCGCTGGGCAGGAGATCAGCCGATCCGCAAAACCATGTGGCATCCCGCGATGAAGAAGGCCGGCGTTCGGTACCGACGTCCCTACCAGACCAGGCACACCTACGCATCGATGATGCTTTCAGCAGGAGAGCACCCAATGTGGGTGGCCAAGCAGATGGGGCACAGCGACTGGACCATGATTGCCAGGGTCTATGGTCGATGGATGCCTTCCGCAGACGCTGCTGCTGGGAGCAAAGCGGAGTGCCTATGGTCCAACGAACCGAAGCAAGAAAATCTTGCAAAATAGCTCTTTGCAAGATTTTCTTGCGAGCTATCCTATTCATAGCTATGCTCCGCAACCGAATGGAGGAGCCATGACCGCCCCAGTTATAACCTACCGCTTGCAGCATCTGCGCCGCACTCATTCCCTGACGCAGGAACAGCTTGCGCAGCAGCTTGGATTCAAAGACCGTCAGACTCTTTCTCAAATCGAGAACGGAGAGCGGAAGCTCAGCTCCGCAGAAATGGTTCGCGCATCAGAGATTTTCGGCGTTTCTTTGGATTACTTTACCGACCCATTTGAATTGGCCGGAGAAGGCCATTTTTCTTGGAGGGAGAACGGTACCAAGCCAGAAGCACTAGACGACTTTGAACTTCGTGCAGGGCGATGGATTGCTGCTTATAGACATCTATCTAAGCTCAAAGGAGACGTGATTAACTCGTCTACCCGAAGGGTAGCCCTTAATCACCAGTCCACATTTGAAGAGGCCATTGCTGAAGGCGAAGCAATGGGCAAAGCGCTAGAGCTTGGCAGTATTCCATCGAAAAAACTTGCCGAAGCTCTGGTAGATAAGCTGGATACTCTGGTCCTTGAAGTAGACACCGCACAAGGTATTTCAGGCGCGGCGTGCCGACTCAATCAGCTGAATGCCATTGTTATTAATCGTCAAGAAACTGCTGCGCGACGAAATTACGATATGGCACATGAGCTTTTCCATCTAATAACTTGGGATACAATGCCCCCACCCCGGCTTGATATTGCTGCCCCTACCGATAAAAAGGCAAAACGTGTAGAGCAGTTGGCCGACAATTTCGCTGCTGGGTTACTGATGCCGACAGCACTAATAGAGAAGCTAATTGAGGCTTCAGAATTAGCTAAAGGGCCGGAACTAGTACCTTGGCTTAATTCTCACGCTCAAATGCTGGGGGTAAGCGCAATTGCGCTTCAGTGGCGCCTTGTTAACATGGGTATCATTAACAAAGCCTGCATGGTAAGTGAGGATTTCATCAAGAACAATGGTGACTCCCAGCGTGCAAAGCCTCCAGCTAAATTCGGCAGGAAATTTATGGAAATTATCGGCTGGGGTCTCGACGAAGGACATGTTTCTGTTCGTAGAATTTCGTCCCTTCTGAATGTTACAGTCGATGAGCTCGCAACAATTTTCGAGAATCACGCCCTACCGATTCCGTATGACCTTTGAGGATACCAATGTTCGAGAAGGACCAAATCGTACTTATCGATACGAACGTGATACTTGAAGCTCATCGAGTGAGCTGCTGGAACACTCTCTCAAGCTATTTCAGACTCACAACGGTAGAGACTGTAGTGCAAGAGACTCAGACTGGCTTCCAAAACAGAAGTCCTGGGCAAACTATCCAGCTGGCACCACTCCGCGCCTCATTTCATCACATCGAGGATGTTAAGGATCTTGACAGGGCTCAGTTTGCCGCTGACCACCCTGGCGTGCTCCTCGACCCAGGTGAGCGCGATCTCGTCATCTACGCGGGTTCGATTGACCCCAAAACGGTTTGGTTTCTCAATAGCCCCGACATGGCCGCAGTTAGATACTGTCACGAAAACAAGTGGCTTGATCGCGTTGTGTCTCTCGAGGCGATGAACAGGCATATCCAGGCCCACACCACATCCAGCCTTCGTGACAATTTTACGGAGAGCTGGCTTAGCAGCCGGCGAACTCGTTTGAAGCTGAATAGTTTATGACAGCTTAATGCCAGCTTTATGGCCACAAGCCGCATAGACAAAGTGCCGGCTGCGGGTTCAAATCCCCCCGGCTCAAGAAAGATGTGACACTAGCCCCCACGACTCTCTTTTTCGCACCGTGTTTCCAGCCCTTTGTTCGCGCCGCTTCCTCCAAGTATCTCGCCCAGTGAACCTGCCGCATCCCCCCAAAAAATCCACGCCCCCCCTCACCTTTTTCATTGCACCCCGCAGCAATAAATCCTACCGTGCATGTCGTTTTTGGATATGGAGGCTAAGGATATGGCCCAACTCTTCCCCGCACTAAGTGCCTGCCGCTTCGACGCCCCAGGCGAAAAACGAATCGCCGAACGACTCGAAAAAAAGCTCTCAGACCACTGGTTGTGCTGGTTCAACGTGCCAGTCGGGCCAAAAGGCCTGCAACCTGATTTCGTCCTCCTGCACCCCAAAATCGGGCTGCTAGTGCTTGAGGTCAAAGACTGGAAAATCACTTCGCTGATCTCGATGACGGCCAGCGATGTAAAAAAATACGATGACGGCCAGGAAAAAACCGTCATCAACCCGCTGGCCCAAGCCCGCAAAAATGCCTTTGAAACGGTCCAGGCATTGGAAAAAGACAGCGCCTTAACCCAAGGTGCTGGGGCTTACCGGCCTGGCAAACTCATCATGCCGTACAGCTGGGGGGTGGTCCTCACCGAGATCACTCGCAAAGAGTTCGATGCAAAGAAGCTCGGCGCAGCGATGGAAGGCACGCGGGTAATCTGCAAAGACGAAATGTACGAAACTGCAGACAGCACGGTATTCGAACAGCAGGTGTGCAAGATGCTCGTACATCAGTTCCCGGTGCACTTGCAGCCGGAGCAAATTGACCGAGTGCGCTACCATCTGTTTCCCGAGATTCGGTTAAACCCGGCACGTGCTCAGTTCGGGTTGTTCAGTGAACAAGATGCTCCCCTTCCCAGCCTGCTTAAGGTGATGGACCTTCAGCAAGAGCAGCTGGCACGTTCCATGGGCGATGGCCATCGGGTGATCCACGGTGTCGCCGGTAGCGGTAAAACCATGATCTTGGTCTATCGCTGCTTGTACCTAGCCCGCGTAGCTACCAAACCGGTTTTGGTCTTGTGCTTCAACAAAACGCTTGCCGCGCGTTTGAGCCAAGTACTGCAGCAGCACCGTCAGGACCACAAGGTTACGATTATGGGCTTCCATGCCTGGTGCCACGGTTTACTGACCAATGCAAAGCTAAGTCTTCCTGAAATGAAAGGGGCGAAGTTCGTTCAAGCATTGGAAGAAGAAGTGCTTCGGCACATGGAAAGCGGCGCCCTAGCCCCAGAGCAATACGCCGCCATCCTCA
>Ga0105251_10001744_pt1 | contig 18154 bp, 19 predicted proteins | sample KBSS64metaG_FD_80424 | JGI IMG/M metagenome (GOLD analysis project Ga0105251, IMG submission 80424) | Switchgrass rhizosphere microbial communities from Kellogg Biological Station, Michigan, USA - KBS S6-4 metaG | ecosystem: Host-associated > Plants > Roots > Rhizosphere > Soil | place...
ATTGCGGGCAACGGTACCCGCTTGAAACTATGGAGAAGCGCCATGCAGATCCTTATCCTGGACGACGATCAAGATTTCGCGAACGGGCTCGCGGCACTTATCGCACGGATGGGCCATGGCGTAGCGATCGCACACAACTGCGCCGCAGCTCGCACGTTCGCTCATGATCGCGACTTCGACGTCATTCTTGCCGATGTTGACCTTCCGGACGGTGATGGAAGACACGTTTGTGACGGGTTGAGGGCCGAGGGCGCTTCGCAGGGAGCGTACATGATTGCCGTGACGGGCAAGACCGATCTCGGCGATGACGACTTTCCCTCGTTCGATGGTTATGTACGCAAGCCGGTCACCTACGACTTGCTCGAGCGCGTGCTCGAAGAATGGCGGCTTGCTGCCGGCCTTGACCGCGTGACGACCGCCCCTGAACCCTCCAAAGTCGTCGAAGCGCGATAGCGCGCGCTCCGCAAATCGCAACGGGCTTCGCAGCGGCAACAACCGGGGATAGAAGCATTTGCTTGCGATCAGGCCCGGCGCTGCCGGGCATGAGATAGCAACGCGCCGAGAACCCTCTACGCGCAGCAACAGGGATGGTTCTAGTTCTCGCGCCCCTCTCTAGTCTGGTGTGCACTGCCGGATTGCGAAGAGCCGAGATCTGCCAGGACGTCCGGTCGACCGAATAGGTCTTGTCATTAGTTTCATATTTCGACTATTATCGAATCATGGAAACGAATGAAACCATTGCCGCGCTGGCGGCGCTCGCGCATGAGTCGCGGCTCGCAGTCTTTCGCGCCCTGGTACAGGCGGGCCCCGAAGGCATGCCCGCAGGCCAGATCGCCACGCTGCTGGATGTCGCGCCGTCGTCGCTGTCCTTCCATCTGAAGGAACTGTCTCGCGCGCAGCTCGTCACCAGCCGTCAGGAAGGCCGGTTCATCTACTACTGCGCCAACTTCGAAACGATGAACGGCCTGCTGGCCTATCTCACCGAGAACTGCTGTGGCGGCAACCCCTGTTCGCCAGCATCGGCATGTTCTCCCTCTCGGGAGAAGCAGTCATGAAGCGCTTTCATGTGCACGTCGCCGTCACCGATCTCACAGCGAGCATCCGTTTCTACTCGGCGTTGTTCGCGGCTGAACCGACGGTCATCAAGAGCGATTACGCGAAGTGGATGCTCGACGACCCGCGCGTCAATTTCGCGATCTCGCAACGCGGCGCCACGCCGGGCGTCGACCATCTGGGGGTGCAGGTCGAAAACGAGGCCGAACTGGCCGAGATGCACGATCGACTCCAAGGCGCCGCGTTGCCGGTCGACACCCAGACGGATACCGTCTGCTGCTATGCCAACTCGAACAAGTACTGGACCGTCGATCCGCAAGGCATCGCATGGGAGTCGTATCACACGCTGAACGACATTCCAGTATTCGGCGAGTCACGCAATTCGCCGAAAGGTGCACCTGCTTCTGAAGTCGCAGCGTGCTGCGCTCCGACGTCGGGCAAGTCGGTCGGTGTTCCGGTCAAATCCTCGTCATGCTGCTGAGTCCGACGCGCAATTCAACGACAAGCGTATGACAACCAACGTATTGATCCTGTGCACGCACAACTCGGCGCGCAGCGTGCTCGGCGATGCCATGCTGAATCACTACTGCGACAGCGCCGCCGCCGAAGCATGTGCGTTCTGGCCGGGTAGTCCGGTCAGGGTGCATCGGGGCGATGCCGACGGGTCGAACGCACCGGGCGGCGATGACGTCAAGCGTCAGGCGTTCGAGCTGACCCGCCAGGCGATCGGCTATCGCATGCTGCAGTTGCTTGAACTTCCCCTGGACCGTCTGGGCGATGCCGAGCTTCAGCAGGCGCTCAATGACATCCTGCAAAGCTGAACCCATCTCCATCGAGTCGTCTCATGAACACGCCCAACGTCGCCGCTTCGCGCAGGACCGCATCGAAGCCAGCCATCAGCTTCTTCGAGCGGTACCTGACCGTCTGGGTCGCGCTGTGCATTCTCGCAGGCATCCTGCTCGGCCAGGTCATGCCCGGCGTCTTTCAGGCAATTGGCCGGATGGAGTACGCGCAGGTCAACCTCCCGGTCGGGCTGCTGATCTGGGTGATGATCATCCCCATGCTGGTCAAGGTCGATTTCGGTTCGCTGCATGAAGTGCGTCAGCACATCCGGGGCATCGGCGTCACGCTCTTCGTGAACTGGCTGGTCAAGCCTTTTACGATGGCGTTCCTCGCCTGGCTGTTCATCAAGCACCTGTTGGCGCCGATGCTGCCCGCAGCGCAGCTCGACAGCTATGTGGCCGGCCTCATCCTGCTGGCGGCCGCGCCCTGTACGGCAATGGTGTTCGTGTGGAGTCGTCTCACCGGCGGCGACCCGCTCTTCACGCTCTCGCAGGTCGCGCTCAACGACAGCATCATGGTGGTCGCGTTTGCGCCGCTCGTGGGCCTGCTGCTCGGCATTTCCGCGATTACGGTGCCCTGGGCGACGCTGCTCACCTCGGTCGCGCTCTACATCGTCATTCCGGTGATTCTCGCGCAGATCCTGCGCAAAGCGCTGCTCGTCCAGGGAGAAGCCGCGTTTGACGCAGCAATGGCGAAGATCGGTCCCTGGTCGATCACGGCGCTGCTCGCGACGCTGGTGCTGCTGTTCGCTTTCCAGGGCGAAGCCATCCTGAAGCAGCCACTCGTCATCGTGCTGCTCGCCGTGCCGATCCTGATCCAGGTGTTCTTCAATTCGGCGCTCGCGTACTGGCTTAATCGCGCGGTCGGCGAGAAGCACAACATTGCCTGCCCGTCTGCCCTGATCGGCGCGTCGAACTTCTTCGAACTGGCCGTTGCCACGGCAATCGGCCTGTTCGGGTTCAACTCCGGCGCTGCGCTCGCGACCGTCGTGGGCGTGCTGATCGAGGTGCCGGTCATGCTGCTCGTCGTACGCATCGTCAATCGTTCGAAGAACTGGTACGAGTCCGCCTGAAGGCTTTGGAAACGAGCACATGAACGACGTCATCATCTATCACAACCCTGGGTTCGGAGCCCCGCGTGACACGCTCGCGGTGATTCACCGCGCGAACAACGAACCCACGACCATCATACATGCGGAGGGAAAACGTGTCTGATCTTGCGACCGAACTGCCGCAGGTTGACCCGGCGCTGTTCCGCGTTCCGGACATCGACCGCCTGCAGGCCGCGAAGGCTTCGCCGCACCCCCCGCGCATCCTGCTGCTCTATGGCTCGCTACGCGAACGCTCCTTCAGCCGACTGCTCAGCGAAGAAGCCGCGCGCCTCCTTGCGGCGATGGGCGCCGATGTGCGGACGTTCAATCCGAGCGGCCTGCCGCTGCCGGACGATGCGCCGGACACTCATCCCAAGGTGGCCGAGCTGCGGGACCTGGTGCTGTGGTCGGAAGGCATGGTCTGGTGCTCGCCGGAGCGCCACGGCGCGATGACCGGCATCATGAAATCGCAGATCGACTGGATTCCGCTTTCGCTCGGCGCGGTCCGGCCGACGCAGGGCAAGACGCTCGCGGTGATGCAGGTGAGCGGCGGCTCGCAGTCGTTCAACGCGGTCAACCAGATGCGCGTGCTCGGGCGCTGGATGCGCATGCTGACGATCCCGAACCAGTCGTCGGTGGCCAAGGCGTTCATGGAGTTCGATGAAACCGGCCGCATGAAACCCTCGGCCTACTTCGATCGAGTCGTGGATGTAATGGAAGAGTTGGTGAAGTTTACGCTGCTCACCCGGGATATTGGTCCGTATCTGGTCGACCGTTATAGCGAACGAAAGGAAAGCGCCGCTGAACTGATGAAGCGGGTGAACCAGTCGAGCATCTGATCAGTGTCGCCCGCCGCTCCTGATCGTCGTAGTTCACAGTGAAGAAGCTGCAAGTCGAACTTGCACGCGATGCCGGCGAGCCTGCTTGCCGTGTTCAGCAGCGTCTGCACGTCGCCGCGATCTTGAAGCACCTGGGGGTGGACCCGGCGCTTCTCCACGTCCCCGACATCGACCGCCTTCAGGCCGCGAAACGCATCGCCTTATCCTCCGCGCATCCTGTAATTCGACACTGGTTGCGACCGACAAATCAGCGAAAAGAGGCCAGAACAAAGGTCTGTTCGTGACGCCAGCGCAAGCACGTGATCGATAGAATTTCGTCCTATATCGACGTTACGCACTGTCACGCATCCGATATCTGTCGGATCGCTCTCTCACATCGGATTTCCGGTTCATCCAGCATGACACGGCTCGCACGGCACTACGTCCCAGAACAACCGCAGCACGTTATCTTGCAGGGGTTCACGGGCCCCGCCTTCCTGGACGAAGGAGACTATCTGTACTTCCTCGCCTGCCTGGCAGACGCAGCGCGCGTCGCCGATCTGGCCGTCCACGCGTGGGTACTCATGCCCGAGGCGGTACAGTTCCTTGTCACCCCTTCGTATGAGTCGAGCGTGGCCATTACGTTGCAGGCCGTCGGCCGTCGGTATGTCGAGACTTTCAATCGCCGCCATGGACGCCGCGGTGCGGTATGGCGTGGCGGGTACCGAGCCGCAGTGATTGAGCCCGACCGGTACTTCCTGCTCGCAAGCCAGATCATCGATCAGGCGCCGGTGCGCAACCGCCTTGTAGCCGACCCGGGAAGCTACCGGTGGTCGAGCTACGCGCACCATATCGGGCTGCGTGTCGATAGCTTTATCAAGGACCATCCACTTTACGGGGCGCTCGGCAATACGCCGCTCGAGCGCTACCGGGCATACCGCGATCTGGGCGCACATCCTGCTGACGAACGCGAGGTCGATAACCTGATGCAGTCGACCCTCGAGGGCTGGGTGCTCGGCAGCGCCGCGTATTGCGAGTGGGCTGCGCAGACAGCCAACCGGCGTTTAATGCCGCTGCTGCTGCGCGACCGGCCGCAGAAAGAACGTCAGCGTACTTAGGCTGCTCATCGCTTGCTTCGAGCTATTCGACGCGACGCCGCGTTGAAATAGCCGAGGCTGTGGAAATGACCAGATCGGCGAAGCGCCTTTCGTCGCGGTCGGCATGCCACCGCGATCTCGCCACCGCGATATTCACCGCGCCGATCCCTCGCCCGTGCGCATTGGTGATGGCCGCCGCAGTTGAAATGTCGCTGACGAAGTACTCGTCTTCTGTATGGGCGTACCCCTGCCTGCGGATTTGCGCGATCCGGTCTTTGATCTTGCGTGGCTGATACACGGTCGACGACGTGTACGGCACGAGATTCGTGCGGGACAGGAGGTCGTCGATCTCCCCGTCAGGAAGCGTTGCCAGGATCGCGAGTCCCGGCGCCGTGCAGTACGCAGGCAGGCGCGAACCGGTAATCACATGGGCGTTGAACACGTTGCGGCTCACGATCCGCAGCACGAACACGATGTCCGTGTCGTCCAGCACGGTGAGATTGGTGGCCTCCTCCGTCTCCGAGCCGAGTTGCTGGAGATAAGGCGTGGCCCGGCTCACGAGCTCGTTCGATGTCAGATAGTGGTAGGTGAAGTCGAGCAGCCGGGGCGACAGTTCATACTTGCGGCTGTCCGGATCCTTGAAAAGATAACCGAGGGCGGCGAGCGTGAAGGTGAAGCGTTGCGTCGCGCTCATGTCGAAGCCGGTGAGCGACGAAATCTCCGACAGCGACAACTGACGCTTGCTGCCGTCGAAGGCGGTGAGCACTTTCATCGCCTTTTCGACGGACTGCACGTACAGGGACGATGCACTCGGATCCGCCGCCTCGGCCCGCGGCTTCGTCGCTGGGCTCTTGCGTTTGCGCGGGGCTTTGGGCGCTTCGATCATCACAGGTTCGTCTTTTCGATTGTTGGCGGATTATCGCATGGCCCTAACACCCTATCGTTTGCCGATATCAGACCCGCGCTTCGCCCATTCGGTCCCATGCGTCGTCGACGCTGCGCGGCAGCAGATGCTTCCTTATACGCTCGCTGGCCGTGAGTTCGAAGCTCGCCACCGCCCGGTAATAACGCGGCAACTGGAAACTGGCGAGCCGCTCGCGCGCCCACGCGTGCAGGATGTTCCAGTCCACCGGTTCTTCCTTGAACTGCACGTTGAGCAGGATATCCTGTTCGCCGATCGGTGACGCCACGCCGATCGCAGCGCTCGCGCGAATGGCCGGATGCGCCGCGAAGATGCGCTCGATCTCCCACGCCGAAACGTTCTCGCCGCGCACGCGCATGCTGTCCGTTTGCCGGCCGATGAAGAATAAATCGCCGTCGGCGTCGCGCCGCGCGCGATCGCCCGTGTGCAAGCGGCCGCTGCGCAGGGCGGCGCTCGTCGCGTCGGGATTCTTGAGGTATGCCGGCAGGAACGTGCCTTCCACCTTGCTCGACAGCACGATCTCGCCCGCTTCGCCCTCCTTCACCGGCTGGCCGTTTTCATCGAGCAGTTCGATCTCCATCCATGGCAGCGCGCGACCGATCGACCCCGGCTTGCCCGTTGCGTTCGCAGTCGCAAAACTGGAGCATTCGGTCATGCCGTAGCACTCTCGCAAGCGCACGTTGAGCCGCTCCTGCACCGGCGCCCAGGCCGAGGCGCTCACACCCGCGCCCCACGCGACGCGCAACGTGTGCCTCTCGGGCTGGGCGTCCGGCGGCAACTGCATGAGGATATCGAGCACGCCCCCGAGATAGTGCAGTTGCGTGGCGCCCGCGCGCTCGATCTGCGGCCAGAACTGCGAGGCCGAGAAGCGCGGCACCGCGTGCAGGCTCACCGTTTCGAGAAACGGCAGCAACAGCATCTGCGCGCCGCCGATATGGCACAGCGGCTCCCACAGGAACATTCGGTCGCCTTCGCGCACATCGGCGACGCGCAGCGCGGCCTCACCCGCAATGCGCATCATCCGGTGCGTGAAGATCACGCCCTTCGGCGCGCCCGTCGTGCCTGATGTATAGATGATGCACAGCGGATCGTGCACACCGATATCCGGGCTCGTGAATGCACTACTTGCTTTTCGCGTGTCGAACGCGGGCAAACGCACGCGCCGTGTGGTCCCGCAGTCGATCGTCGCAGAAGCGGCGTCGAACTCGTCCTCGATGATGAGGAGCTTCGGTTCGGCGTGCTGCACCAGATATTCGACGCCCGCGGCGCGCAACTTCGTATTCACCGGTACCCACACGAGCCCGCTCAGCACGAGTGCATAGATCAGATGCACGTGCGCCGCGCTGTTGCCGAGCATAACGGCGACGCGATCGCCCGGAGCGAGTCCCTCTTCCGCGAACCAGCACTGTAGATGCGCGACGTGCCGCGCGATGTCGTCGCAGGTAATCGCCTCATCGTCGAAGTGCGCGACGGTGCGCGCCGGGTCGCGGCGCAATCCGGCCGCGAGCAGTGGCACGCAGTCGAGTTCGTCGTCTGCGTGGCGATGAGCGAAGTATTCCGTATAGCGATGCATAGGGTTACCGATTGAGAAGCCCGTGACTCAGCGCGCGCGGCGCTTGAGCCAGGAAGAAACCGCCACGACGAGCGCGATGAGAATGACGAGCGTGGTCGACACAGCCGCGAGCGTCGGCGTGATCGCAAGCTGGATGTCGTCCCACATCTGCTTCGGCAGCGTCGAATTGATTCCGCCGCTCACGAAGATCGCGATGGTCAGATCGTCGAAGGAAACGAGGAATGCGAACAGGAACGCCGCCGTCACGCTCGCCATGAGTAGCGGCAGCACGATCGACGTGATGCGCCGCAGCGGCGACGCGCCCATCACGCGGGCTGCGTCGTCCAGCCGCCAGTCGAAGCGCTGGAAGCCGGCCGCGAGGGTGACGACCACATAAGGAATCGCGAGAACCGTATGCCCGAGCACGAGGCCGAGATTGGTGCCCGTAAGCCCGAAGCGGCCGAAGAGATACAGGAGCCCCACCGCGACGACGATGCGCGGCACGATCAGCGGCGCGACGAGCAGCGCGAACACGGGCTTGCTCACGCGGCGCGGCATGCGCGTCATCGCGAGCGTCGCGCCGAAGCCGAGCAGAAGCGACAGCAGCGCGGTGCCCAGACCGACTTCGAATGAACGGATGATGGCGCTGTGCCACACCGGCGAATCCATGAAGGTGCCGAACCATCGCGTGCTGAAGAACTTCGGCGGAAACGCGATGTAGTCGCTCTTCGTGAACGCATATGGAATCACCGAAAGCACCGGCGCGACGAGCATCGCCATGATGACGCACGTATAGAGTCCGAGCGGGCTTGCCGCGCGCGCGGTCGTGTCGGCGCGAACCTTGCGGCGCATCATCAGCGGCGCGCAGACGCGGCCCGCCGTCATCAGCAGCGCGAGCTTGAAACCCTGTGCGCGCGAGCCGCGCGAACGTTCCGTCACTTCGCCCGTCAGCGAGGTCAGGCCGACCATGCGGTCGTAGACGAAAAAGATGACGATCGAGCAGACGAGAAGCACCGTCGAGAGCGCGCCGGCGAAGCGCATGTCGAAGAGTTCGAGCACGGACGAGATCACGAGTTGCGCGATCATCGTTTCCTTCGGCGAACCGAGCAGCGCCGGCACGATGAAGAACCCGAGGCTGGAGATGAACACGAGCAGCCCCGCCGCCGCCACGCCCGGCGACGAGAGCGGCAGAAACACCGTGAAGAAGCTCGTGCTGCGTTCAGCGCCGAGCGTCTCCGCCGCCTGCGCGAGACGGTCGTCGATGCCGCGCATCACGGGAAGCATCGTCATGACGGCGAGCGGCAGCATCGAATGCACCATGCCGATGAGCACGCCGGTCAGCGACGGTATCGTGCCGCTCGTCTCGCGCACGAGACCGAGCGAAAGCGCGATGGTCGAGAGCACGCCGGTCTTCGAAAGCAGCAGCATCCACGCGTAAGTCTTGACGAGATAGCTGGTCCAGAAAGGCAGCATGATCCAGAGGAGCCAGCGTTCGCGCACGCGCTCCGACAGCCGGCTCAGCATGTATGCGACCGGATAGCCGAGCAGAATGGACAGCGCCGCCGTCAGGAACGATATCGCGAAGGTGATCCACAACACCTTGGCGTAGACGGGCGTGCGCGCGATGCGCTCGAACTGCGCGAAGCCGATATTGCCGTCGGGGCCAACGAGGCCGCCTTGCAGGATTTCGCCGACCGGCACGACGAAGAACACCAGCAGGAACAAGAGCGTGGGCACGATCGGCAAAAAGCGCATGAAGCGCGCCAGCACGACGGACCGGCCGCGCCGCGCGGCCTCGTTTTCGCGGTGCGCATGAAGAGCGATGGTCATGACGGTTCCTCAGGCGTGTAGCAGCGTCGTGCGATGTGGGTCCCACGTGAGGCCGACTCGGTCGCCGACGCGCGGGCTCACGCTGCGCCCGCAGCGTACGGTCAGCTCGCTGCCGTCGCTCATCGAGAGATGCACGCGCGTGTCGCTGCCGAAGAACACGACATCCGAAATCGTGCCGTCGACAAAGCCGCTCTGCGGTTCGACGATGCGCGGCGCCTCGGGACGCAGGAGCAGCGTGTGGCGCGTCGCGTGCGCGCCCGACGCGCCGGTCGGCAGAGGGATGCGGCCGCCCGCCGCGAGCAGGATCGGTTCGCCGCTGGCGCCGCGTGTCGCGTCGAGTTCGCCTTCCAGCAGATTCGAATGGCCGATGAAGCCCGCCGCAAAGCGAGTGGCCGGACGATCGTAGAGATCCGCAGGCGTGCCCACCTGTTCGATGCGCGCCTGGTTCATGAGACAGATGCGATCGGAGAGCGTGAGCGCTTCGTCCTGATCGTGCGTCACGTAGACGAAAGTCGCGCCGAGTTCCTTGTGCAGGCTTCGAATCTCGGCCTGCATGTGTTCGCGCAGCTTCTTGTCGAGCGCGCCGAGCGGCTCGTCGAGCAGGATCACCGAAGGCCGGTACGCGAAGCATCGCGCGAGCGCAATGCGCTGCTGCTGCCCGCCCGACAGCTCCTTGGGAAAGCGCTTCGCGTACTCGCTCATGCGCACCATGGCGAGCGCGTCGTCGACTGCGGCGCGCACTTCATCGCGTGACTTGCGGCGCATGCGCAGACCGTATGCCACGTTGTCCCACACGCTCATGTGCGGGAACAACGCGTAGCTCTGAAACACCATGCCGATGCCGCGCTTGCCTGGCTCGACATGCGTGACGTCGCGCCCGTCGATTTCGATGCGCCCCGCGCTCGGCGCGACGAGGCCGGAAATCATCTGCAACAAGGTCGTCTTGCCCGAACCCGAGGGACCGAGCAGTGTCAGGAATTCGCCCGCCTGCACGACGAGGTCCGTCGGTTCCAGCGCGACTGAATCGCCGTAGCGCTTCGCGATGCCGATCGCCTCGAGTTTAGAGCTCATCATCCGCTCCTTACGAAATGATCCAGGAATTGAACCGTTCGGTGACCTTCTGGCGGTTCTCTTCCCACCATTGCGGGCTCGGCAGCTTCATGTTCCTGATGTTGTCCGGGGCCGTCGGCAGCAGGGCCGCGCGCTCCTTGCTGATGGTCTCGAAGGACTTCCTGTTGGTCGGGCCGTAGGCCAGCGTGCGCGTGAGCAAGGCCTGACGTTTCGCATCGGCGCAAAAACGCACGAACTGTCTGGCCTCCTCGGCGCGAGGCGTGCCCTTCGGAATGCCCCAGCCTTCGATTGAATAGAGGCCCTGATTCCACACGATCGTCACCGGCGCGCCGTTGTCCTTCGCGGCTTGCGCGCGGCCGTTCCAGGTCGAGATCATGTCGACGTCGCCACTCTGGATCGCCTGCATCGCCTGCGCACCGGACGTCCACCAGATGTTGATGTGCGGCTTGATCTTGTCGAGGCTCTTGAACGCGCGGTCGACGTCGAGCGGATAGAGCTTGTCGAGCGGCACGCCGTCCGCGAGCAGCGCCTGTTCGAGCGTGTCGAGCGGACTGCGGCGCAGGCAGCGGCGGCCCGGGAATTTCTTCACGTCCCAGAAGTCCGCCCATGACTTCGGGCCGTTGTCCTTGAACTTGTCCGCCCGGTACGCGAGCACGGTCGAATAGACGTCGACGCCGAGCCAGTTGGGCGTAATGGCTTCGGGCATGATGTCCGGATAGTCGCTCGCTTTGAGGCCGATCGGCTCCAGCAGGCCTTTCGCTTCGAGATACGGAATGTCGGCCGAGAGGGTCAGCGTCGTGACGTCCCACACATAGTTCTTCGTTTGCACCATCGCCGCGAACTGCGCGACCGGTTGAGACTCGCGCGCGACGCTGACGACCTTGATGCCGGTCGCCTTCTCGAACGGGTCATAGAAGGCTTCGCGATATGCGGTCGTGTACGGGCCGCCCGGGTCCGATACGACGATCTGCTTCGTTTGAGCGCGTGCGGCCAGCGGCATCGCGCCAGCCACGGCGAGCGCGCCCGCGCCGTGCAAAATGCGGCGGCGCGCCGGGTTGAAGTCTTGCGTCATGGTTCAGGTCTCCCGCACTGCGGTTAAGAAGAAGCGGCTCGACTTCAGCCCGGTTTAATTGGCCCGATTCATTTGGCGCGCTTTTTGAAGAACTCTTCCATCATGCGAGCGGGCTCGCCGGAGTCGTAGGCCTCGCGCTGGATGCGCATGCCCGCCTCGATACAGTCGACGAAACCCGGCTCGGTCATCTCGCGGAAACGCTGTTTGTCCAGACGCATCGCGACAGGCGGCTTCGCGGCAAGCTCGGTGGCGATTTCCAGCGCCTTCTCGAAGACCTTGTCCTGCTCGACGACGTGATGAATCAGCCCGATGCGATAGCACTCGTCGGCATCCATCAGACGGCCGGTGAGCGTGAGTTCGATGGTGCGCGACATGCCGAGCATCGAATTCATGATCCACGGGCCGGTCGTGCTGGCGATGCCCGCATTGATCTCCGGCTGGCCCATTCGCACGCCCGGATGACCCACGCGGATATCTCCGAGCAACGCGACCTGAAACGCCGAGCCGGCGGCCGTGCCGTTGAGGGCCATGACGAGCGGCTTGCTCAGGCCACGCAACGCCGCGTAATAGCGCTGCCACTCCTTGACCCACGCCACGGCGCGTTCGCCGTCGAAGTCGTGCGCTTCCGACAGATCCTGCCCCGCCGAAAACGCGCGGTCGCCAGCGCCCGTCATGATGATCGCGGCAACATCGTCGTCGGCATTGAAGCGCTCGAGCGCCGCGATGATCATTTCGCGCATCGGCGTGGTCCACGCGTTCAGGCGATCGGGACGATTCAACGTGATGACCGCGACGCGGCCGTGATTTGAAAACAGGACGTCTTGGCTCATGGTTTATCGCATAGCAATAGTTAGTGGTGTAATGCAATATAGAACCATCAAAAATACGGTGCAAGCGGGTTTACGCGAAAGCAGTGCGAATCGATGAAAAGTTGCCCTCCCCGACATTCGCCACGCGATGCGGCGCGGGCAAGCATTGCCCCCTTGCTTTCCTTACGTGGAAACCCTTGGTTGACGCAGCTACGAACCTGGACGCAAACTTGAAGCGCTTCAAATCCGGCTCGAATGAGACAGGACGCGCCGTGTGTGGCGACCGTGAATCGAATCGCTAACACGCAATTCTTAAAATAACAACAGTTTCGCGTCTAGAATTTGAAGCGCTTCAATTTCAAACAATACATGGAGACACCGCATGCCGACGCGCCTTCCCCGCACGATCTTTCGCTCACTCGCCGCCGCGTGCATCGCTGCATCGAGCCTCACCGCGGCGCAGGCCGCGGACATCAAGATCGGCGCCCTCTTTCCTTTTAGCGGCGGACTCGCGTTGCTGGGCGACGAGAGCTATCGCGGCGTGCAGCTCGCCGTCGATGAACGCAACGCCGCGGGCGGCATCAACGGCGAAAAAGTGGTGCTCGTCAAAGCCGATGCCGTCGATGCAAACCAGGCCGTCGGCGAAGCACGGCGTCTGACTTCGGTGGAGAACGTGTCGGCGGTGTTCGGGAGCTACTCGTCGGCGGTGTCGTCGGCGGCGACTCAAGTAACCGAGCTCGCCGGCGTGCCCTTCTTCGAACTCGGTGCGACCGCGGACACCATCACGAGCCGCGGCTTCAAGTATCTGTATCGCAGCAACTCGACCACGAAGACCTTCGCGGACGGCACGCTGGAAGCACTCACCAAGGTCGTCGCGCCGCAGTTGAAGGTGGATCCGAAGACGCTGAAGATCGCCATCATTGCGGAAGACGGGCCGTACGGCACACTCGTATCCGGCTTTCAGAAGGAAGGCGCGAAGAAGCTCGGTCTGAACGTCGTGCAGGTGCTGCCGTACTCGGCGAAGAGCGTCGATCTGTCGTCGCTGATCCTGCGTCTCAAGGGCGCGGATGTCGATGTCGTGCTGCAAACCTCTTACCAGAACGACTCGATCCTGTTCTTCCGCCAGGCCGCGCAAGCAGGCTTCAAGCCGAAGGCGGTGATCGGCGCGGGCGGCGGCTACTCGCTCGCGGATACGGCCAAGGCCGTCGGCGCGCAGATGAACGGCGTATACGACATCGACTTCCCGCAAGTCGCGATGAACGAAAAAGGCGCGCCCGGCCTGGACACGTTCACCGCCGAATATCAGAAGCATTTCGGGATGGCCCCGCGCTCGGGTCACAGTCTCGTGAACTATGTCGGCGCGAAGGCTTTCCTCGACGTTCTCGCCAACGCGAAGTCCACCGACAAGGACAAGATTCGCGCGGCCGTGCTCGCCTACAAGAAAGCGGCCGGCACGACCGCGGCCGGCTGGGGCTTCCAGTTTGCCGACAACGGCCAGAACCAGCTCGCAACCACCAACGTGATGCAGTGGCAAGGCGGCAAGCTCGTGACCGTGTATCCGGAAGCGGTCGCGATCGCCAAGCCGGTCACGGCGCAGTAAATCCGCCGCACTCGCTCCGCCGCAGTCAATCCGCGTTTCTCTTTCACTCGAACCGCGTGGCGCCGACGCGCTGCGCGGTCTCCAGGAAACGGGCATGTCCATTCTTCTGCAACTTCTCGTCAACGGCCTGTTGCTGGGCGGCGCGTACGCGATCATCAGCATCGGCCTGACGCTGATCTTCGGCGTCGTGCGGGTGGTCAACTTCGCGCACGGCGAACTGCTGATGGTCGGCATGTACGCCGTGTGGCTGCTCGCCGCGAAGCTCGGCTGGCACCCGTATGTATCCGCGGTGCCGGTCGCCTTGCTTCTGTTCGCCCTCGGCGTGCTGATCCAGCGCTTCATCATCCAGCCGCTGCTCTCGGCCGACGCGCACATCCAGATCTTCGCGACCGTCGGCGTATCGACCGCACTCGTCAATCTCGCGCTCATGATCTTCGGCGCGGACGTGCATCCCGTCGACGTGAGCTTCGGCACCGAGCATCTGCAATTCGGCGATATCAACATTGTGAGCGGGCAGCTGATCACTTTCGCCGCGGCGCTGGCGGTCGCGGGCGGCGTGCATCTGTTCCTGCAGCGCACCTACACGGGACGCGCGTTTCGCGCGGTGGCGCAGCATCGCTACGCGGCCTCGCTGATGGGCGTCAACGTGAAGACCACGTATGTGCTCGCGTTCGGCATCGGCGCGGCGCTGGTCGGGCTCGCGTCGGGCCTGCTCGTCGCGCAGTATCCGGTGTTCCCGACCGTCGGCCAGTACTTCGTGCTGACCGCCTTCGTCATCGTCGTGCTGGGCGGGCTCGGCAGCCTGCCGGGCGCGCTCGTCGGGTCGATCGCGATCGGGCTCATCGACAGTCTCGCGGGCTATTACATCTCGCCCGACATGAAGGAAGTCGTCTACTTCGCGATCTTCCTCGTCATTCTCGTGGTTCGCCCGACCGGCCTCTTCGGCCTCGGACGCGGCTCCGAATAACGTTCAGCGAGGCATCCGATGTTTCCCAATCTCCTGCATCCGCGCGGCTACATGGGCGCGCTGGCGCTCCTCGCGCTGCTCGCGGTACCGTTCGCGCTGCAATCGCCGTTCGCCTTTCATCTTGCCGTGCTCGTATGCATCTTCGGTGCGCTCGCGACGGCGTGGAACATCGTCGGCGGCTTCGCCGGGCAGCTTTCGCTCGGACACGCGGTGTTCTACGGCATCGGCTCGTATGCGGCGACGCTGCTCGTCATCGACTTCGGCATCACGCCGTGGCTCGGCATGTTCGCGGGCGCCGCGGTTTCGGCGGCGGCGGCGATCGTCATCGCCTATCCGACGCTGCGTCTGCGCGGGCCGTTCTTCGCGCTCGCCACCATCGCGTTTCTGGAAGTGTGCCGGCTGCTCACCGTGCACGAGGAAAGCTGGACGGGCGGATCGGCGGGCCTGAACGTGCCGCTCAATATCGGTCTCCAATGGATGGTGTTCCGCGAAAAGTGGGCGTATCTGCTGATCGCGTTCGGCTTTCTGCTGGTGACGCTGTGGGCCGCGTGGCTCATCCGCCGCTCGCGCTTCGGCTTCTATCTGATCGCCGTGCGCGAGCGCGAGGATGCGGCGCGCGCCGTCGGCGTGAACGCGGTCAAGGTGAAGATCGGCGCGGCGGTGATCTCGGCCGTGCTGACGAGCATGATCGGTTCCTTTCATGCGATGTATCTCACCTTCATCGATCCGTCCGCCGCGTTCTCGCTGGAACTGTCGGTCCAGATCGCGATGTTCGCGCTCATCGGCGGGCTCGGCAGCGTGGCCGGACCGCTTGCGGGCACCGTGCTCGTGCTGCCGATCGCCGAACTCGCGCGCGGCTGGCTCAGCTCGTTCGGCAGCGGCACGCACGGCTTCGTCTACGGCGTCGTGCTGGTGCTCGTCGTACTGTTCATTCCGCGCGGGCTCGTCGGGCATCTGGGCGCTTACGTGCTGCGCTTCATCGACCGTCTGCCCGGCGCGCGCACGCCGGCGCCCGAACCGGCGAAGTCGATCGCGCCCGCCGATGCCCTGCCGCTCGGCACGCCCTTGCTGAAGGCGGAGCATCTGAAGAAGCGCTTCGGCGGCCTCGTCGCCACCGACGACGTGTCCCTCACGCTGCATGCCGGGGAGATTCTCGGCGTGATCGGCCCGAACGGCGCGGGCAAGACCACCGTCTTCAATCAGCTCTCGGGCTTCATTCGCCCGAACGAAGGCATCGTCAAGATCCGACTCGCCGATGGCACCTGGGCCGAGCCGCGCACGCCCGATGCTTTCGCGAAGGACGGCATCGGCCGCACGTTCCAGATCGCGCAGCCGTTCGCGGGCCTCTCGGTGCTGGAGAACATCATGCTCGGCGCGTTCATGCATACGCGGGTGCGCATGGAAGCGGAATCCATCGCACGCGAAGTCGCGGAGATCACCGACCTCACATCGTTGCTCGATACCGAAGCGCGCAGCCTGACCGTCGGCGGCATGAAACGCCTCGAAGTGGCGCGCGCGCTCGCCACGCGTCCGCGCGCGCTCCTGCTCGACGAAGTGATGGCCGGCCTCAATCCCGCCGACATCGCGCGCGCGATCAGCATGGTGCGGCGCATCCGCGAATCGGGCATCGCCGTGCTGATGATCGAGCACATGATGCAGGCGACGATGGCGCTGTCGGACCGCATCATCGTCATCAATGCCGGGCGCATGCTGAAGGAAGGGAAGCCGTCCGATGTCGTCAACGATCCTGAGGTGATTCAGGCCTATCTCGGCAAGGGGTATCTCGATGCTCAAGCTGCATAACGTCTCGGCCGGCTACGGCAAGAGCGAAGTTCTGCGCGGCGTCTCGCTCGATGTGCAGGAAGGCGAGATCGTCACGCTCGTCGGCGCGAACGGCGCGGGCAAGACCACGACCCTGAAGACGCTGTGCGGCATCGTCGCGGCGCGCGGCGGCAGCATCACGTTTCAGGGACAGGAGCTCGTTGGCAGATCGTCGCACGACATCGTCGCGATGGGTGTCACGATGATTCCGGAAGGCCGTCAGCTTTTCCCTTTCCTGAGCGTCGAAGAGAACCTGCTGATGGGCGCGTTTCGTCACGCCGCACGCGGCGCGCGGCGCGAACGCATGGACGAAGTGCTCGAACTCTTTCCGCGCGTGCGCGAGCGTCTCACGCAGCTGGCCGGATCGCTGTCGGGCGGCGAGCAGCAAATGGTCGCCATTGCGCGCGGCATGATGTCCGCGCCAAAGCTCTTGATCTTCGACGAACCGTCGCTCGGCCTTTCGCCCCTGCTCGTCGAGCAGATGTTCGAAGTGGTCGGCACGGTGGCGGCGCGCGGCGTGACGGTGCTGCTCGTCGAACAGAACGTGTTCCATACGCTCAAGCTCGCGAACCGCGGCTACGTGCTGGAAAACGGCGCCATCGCGCTTTCCGGAACGGGCGCAGAATTGCTCGATAGTCCCCACGTGCGGCGCGCCTATCTCGGTCATTGATCGCCGATCCGACGCATCGCATTCAGAAACCACGGAGAAAAACTCATGCAAACCGAAGTGAAGCCCGACGAACAGGTCATCGCCTACCAGTTGCAGCAAGTGCCGTACATGTCGAAGGATCTCGTGCACGGCGGCGTCATGACCGCCTGGCTCGAAGACGACAAGCTGTGGGTCCCCGCGACCGAAACCGTGTCGTTCAAGCCGCTCATCCTCAACGCGAGCCAGGGCTATTACGTGAATCTGCTGCGCGTGCGCGGCAGCGGGGTCGTGTCGCGTCATCGTCATAGCGGCGCCGTTCATGCGATGGTGCTCAAGGGCCGCTGGTACTACCTCGAACACGACTGGGTCGCGGAACAAGGCGGCTATGCGTTCGAGCCCGCGGGCGAAACGCACACGCTCTTCGTGCCCGAGGACGTGCCCGAGATGATCACCTGGTTCCACGTGACCGGCGGCTACACATATGTCGATCCGCAAGGCGTCGCGCAAGGTTACGAGGACGTCTTCACGAAGATCGAAGCGGCGCGCAGGCACTACGCGTCGATCGGTCTGCCCGCCGATTACATCGAATCGATCATCCGTTGAACGTCATGACATCCACTCTTCCTGCATCGATGCAATATATCGATCACGGCACGGGCGGCGCGCCCGACTGCATGCGGCTCGTGCAAGGACCGCTGCCCTCGCCGGGCCCGAACGACGTGCTGATCGAAGTCGCCTACGCGGGCGTGAACCGCCCGGACGTACTGCAGCGCTCGGGCTCCTATCCGCCGCCGCCGGGCGCATCGCCGCATTTGGGGCTCGAGGTGTCGGGGCGCGTCGTCGCGACGGGCGCGGGCGTCACGCAATGGCGCGCGGGCGATGAAGTCTGTGCGCTCGTGCCAGGCGGCGGTTACGCGCAATACTGCATCACGGATGCATCGCATTGTCTGCGGGTGCCCA
>Ga0105251_10001747_pt1 | contig 18146 bp, 14 predicted proteins | sample KBSS64metaG_FD_80424 | JGI IMG/M metagenome (GOLD analysis project Ga0105251, IMG submission 80424) | Switchgrass rhizosphere microbial communities from Kellogg Biological Station, Michigan, USA - KBS S6-4 metaG | ecosystem: Host-associated > Plants > Roots > Rhizosphere > Soil | place...
AGTACTCGGTAAAGTCACGACGGCCGCCGGCCAGGCGGTAGTTTTCCTCGTACTCGCGCATGCTCTGCATCGAGTAGATGCCCTGCTTGGCCCTGTCCAGCGAATGCGGGTTGATGTCGGTGGCGTAGATGATAGTGCGCTCGAGCAGCCCTTCTTCCTGGAACAGGATGGCCATGGAGAAGACTTCCTCGCCGGTGCTGCAGCCGGCGATCCACACCTTGAGCGAGGGGTAGGTGCGCAAGATCGGCACCACCTGCTGGCGCAGGGCGAGGAAGTAGCCCGGATCGCGAAACATCTCGCTGACCGGGATGGTGATGAATTGCAGCAGCTCGGCGAACAGCGCCGGATCACGCAGGACCCGCTCCTGCAGCATAGAGATGCTCGGGCAGTCGAAGCGCGTCAGCGCCTGCAGCACCCGCCGCTTGAGCGAGGCCTTGGAGTAATTGCGGAAGTCGTGGCTGTATCTCAGGAAGATGCCTTCCAGCAGCAACCTCAGCTCGATGTCCTGCAGCCGTTCGCTCATGACCTACAGCCGCTCCAGCGACGGCATCCAGACACGGATCAGCGAGAACAGCCGGTCCAGGTCGATGGGCTTGGCCAGGTAGTCGCTGGCACCGGCGGCGAGGCAGCGCTCCTGGTCATCCTTCATGGCCTTGGCGGTGATGGCGATGATCGGCAGCTTCTTCATGTGCGGCCGCTTGCGGATCTCGCGCATGGCTTCGTAGCCGTCCATCATCGGCATCATGATGTCCATCAGCACCAGGTCGATGGTGTCGCTGTTGTCGAGCTTCTCCAGCGCTTCCAGGCCGTTGCGGGCGATCTCCACCTTGGCGCCCTTCTGCTCCAGGGCACTGGTGAGGGCGAAGATGTTGCGAACGTCGTCATCCACCAGCAGCAGGGTGCGGCCATCGAAGGCCTTTTCGCGGCTGCGGGCGCTTTCCAGCATGCGCTGGCGATCGAGCGGCATGTCGGCCTCGATCTTGTGCAGGAACAGGGTCACCTCGTCGAGCAGTCGCTCCGGCGAGCGCGCACCCTTGATGATGATGGAACGCGAATACTTGAGCAGCGCCGCTTCTTCGTCGCGGGTCAGGCTGCGACCGGTGTAGACGATCACCGGTGGGAAGGAGCAGATGTCTTCGCTGGCCATGCGCTGCAGCAGCTCACCCCCTTCCATGTCGGGCAGCTTGAGGTCGATGACCATGCAGTCGTAGACCTCGTCGCGCAGCAGTTCCAGGGCCTGGCTGCCCATCTCCACGGCGGTGATCTCCACATCCACGTCGCCGATCAGCTTGGCGATGCTGTCGCGCTGCAGGGCATCGTCTTCCACCAGCAGCACCCGCTTGATGCCGGCGGCGAACTTGGCTTCCAGCCGGGTGAAGGCCTCACGCAATTCGTCGCGAGTGGTGGGCTTGATGGCGTAGCCGACCGCGCCCATGTGCATGGCCGTCTCGATGCGATCCGAGGCTGAGACCACGTGCACCGGGATGTGCCGGGTCAGGGGATTTTCCTTGAGGCGCTCCAGCACCGTGAGGCCGGAATGATCCGGCAGTCCCATGTCCAGCAGGATGGCGTCGGGGCGGTACTCCAGCGCCGCGGCGAAGCCTTCCTCGGCGCGATGGGCGATCAGGCAGCTGTACTTCAGCTCGTGGGCCAGATCGAAGAGGATCTGCGCGAAGGGCACCTCGTCCTCGATCACCAGCACTCGACGATCCGGATAGGGCCAGCTGTCCCGATCGTCAGCGAAGGCAGCTGCCACAGGCGCCGCTGCCTCGGTGACCGGCGGCGCTGCGGGCGGACGCGGGGTAGCGGCCAGGGTGGCGAGAGGCGCAGGTGCTGCAACCGGCATGGTGGCCTGCGCCGGGGCCATGACCGGCGTCACCGGCAGACCGGGCGCGGCGGCTTCCTGATACTCCAGCGGCAGGCGCAGGGTGAAGGTACTACCCTCGCCCGGCTGGCTGATGACGCCCAGGGCGCCACCCAGCAGCAGCGCCAAGTCGCGGGAGATCGACAGCCCCAGGCCGGTGCCGCCGTAGCGACGGGTAATGGCGCCGTCCGCCTGGCGGAAGGCCTCGAAGATCAGCTCCTGCTGCTCGGCGGCGATGCCGATGCCGGTATCGCTCACGGCGAAGCTGGGCTGGCCGTCTTCCAGCGACAGGCGCAGGGTCACCTGGCCGTGCTCGGTGAACTTGAAGGCGTTGGACAGCAGGTTCTTGAGGATCTGCTCGACCCGCTGGCGATCGCTGAAGAAGGTCGACGGCATCTGCTCGTCCAGCTCCACCACGAAGGCGACGCCCTTGTTCTGGGCCACCGGCTCGAAGGCGGTCTTCAGGGCTTCCACCAGGCGGCGCACGGACATCTGCTCCGGGCGGATCTCCAGCATGCCGGCCTCGACCTTGGAGATGTCGAGGATGTCGTTGATCAGGGTGAGCAGGTCGTTGCCCGCCGAATAGATGGATTCGGCGTAGCGCACCTGCTCGGCACTCAGGTTGCCCACCGGGTTGTCCGCCAGCAGCTTGGACAGGATCAGCGAGCTGTTTAGCGGCGTACGCAATTCGTGGGACATGTTCGCCAGGAATTCGGACTTGTACTGGCTGGCGCGTTCCAGCTCGCGCGCCCGGTCTTCCAGCAGTTGCTGGGCTTCGTTGAGGCGATTGTTGCGGTCGTCCAGCACGTCGCGCTGCTGCAGCAGTTCCTGGGCCTGCTCGGAGAGTTGCTCGTTGGTCTGCTCCAGTTCGGCCTGCTGCTGCTCCAGATGAACCTGGGATTCCTTGAGCGCCTGGGACTGTTCTTCCAGCTCTTCGTTGGCGGTGCGCAGCTCTTCCTGCTGTACCTGGAGCTCTTCGTTGAGTTGCTGGGTTTCCGCCAGCACCTGCTGCAGCCGCTGGCGATAGCGCGCGGCTTCCACCGAGGAACCGATGGAGTCGGCGATCAGGGTCAGCAATTCTTCGTCCTGCGGACGCAGGGCGCGCAGGAAGCCCAGTTCGACCACACCATTCACCCGGCCATCGTTCTCGATGGGCACGATGAGCGCCGCGCTGGCCTGGCGCTCGCCCAGCGCCGAATTGACCTTGAGGTAGTCGAGGGGCAACTGGTCGAGCGCCATTAGGCGACCGTCCAGCACGGCTTGCCCGGCCAGACCCTCGCCCGGAGAAAGGCGCTGGCGCCGGCGACGACCCTCGTCGTCGAGGGCGTAGTCGGCGACGCGCTCCAGGCTGCCGTCGTCGAGCCGTACATAGAGGGCACCGGCCGCGGCACCGAGATAGCGCGCCAGGAATTGCAGGATGCTTTGCCCCAGCGGCGCCAGCGTCGCCTGACCGATGACCGCTTCCGACAGCTGATTCTGGCCGGAGCGGAACCAGCTCTGTCGCTCAAGATTATCGGTGTGCTCGGCCTGTTGATCGAGCAGCCGGGTGTAGGTCGCGGAAAGCCGCATGAGTTCGCGGCGACCAAAGAAGGCCATGATGCCCGACAGCAGCAGGCTGACGACGAGGAAGGCCGCCACGAACACCACCGTCATGCGGCTGGCCGTCGCGGTACGCTCGGCGCGCATCTGCTCTTCGTAGGCGATGAAGTCGGTGTAGTCGCGGCGGATGCTGTCGATGCGATTCTTCCCCTGGCCATCGCTCAGGGGGGTCTGGAAATCCCCCCCGGTGCGGCGCGCCTCGATCACCTGGCTGGCGTATTGGCGCCACTCTCGGTGTACCGCTTCGATCCGCTCCAGTCGGCGGATCTGCACGGCGCTGTCGCTGACCAGATTCTTCAACTCATCCAGTTGCGGCTCGACATTGGGCAGGGCGCGCTCATAGGGCTGCAGGAACGCGGTATTGCCGCTCAGCAGATAGCCGCGCATCCCGGTTTCCAGATCGACCACCAGGCGGAAGTTGGCGTTGGCCTCGCTGATGACACGGTCGGTGTGCTCGACCCACTGGGTGACCTTCAGCAGGTAATAGATGATGGCGATGAAGAAGATCGCGCTGAAGACACCGATGCTCAGCGGCAGGGAAAGATTGCGCTTGAGGATCTGGCTGAAGTGCTTCTGATCGAGGGGCGACTCGCGATTCATGGGGTCTGAAAGCCTTGTACGGGACAAAACGGTCGGCGACGGCAAAGCCTCGGCCTGCGGGGGGGTGTCGTCACTGACCGTGGCGCAACCGACGGTCGATCAAGGATATCGACACGGGCTGGCCGAAAGGCCTCGAACAGGACCATGGAAGGCGCATCCGCCTAGCACGGACGTCTTGCCCTCCGGCCCCTTTCGCTCCGGTCGGCGCTGACCCCTCGGGTCAACCAGGCGAGCGCGGCATTCGGGTCTCGATCAGGCCGCTGGTTCAGCGACGGGCAATCACCCAGACGGCATGAATGATACCCGGAATGTAACCCAGCAGCGTCAGCAGGATGTTCAGCCAGAAGGCGCCGCCGAAGCCGACCTGGAGGAAGACGCCCACGGGCGGCAGGATGATGGCGAAGATAAGGCGGATGAGGTCCATTTCAGGCTCCAGTAGTGGGCAGGCAAGAAGATGCCTCTAAGACTGGCAGGGCCTGAATCAGGTTCCGGCAGGCAATAAAAAACCCCGCCGAAGCGGGGTTTCGCAGACTTAACCCGACATCCTTGTCAGGCCGCCAATCCTTGGCCATCTATCCCTGTAAGTCTCTGCCCGACATCCGTGCCGGGGGGCCATCCTGGCCATATTTCCTTGAAATCATCTGGAGCGCTGGGTACATCCTGCACCGCGATCCGATGGGTGTAGATTACGCAGCTATCAGAGACTAGGCGATGGCTTATCGCGGCGACGTGGTGTAAGCCAAAGCTTACACGACATGGCTTTTTACCTTGCTGGTCAACAGCTTAGAACGCCTCCTCGGCCAGGGCGTAGAGCGGCTGGGCGCCACTGCGCACGGCCGCAGCCAGGCTCAGGGTGCGCGGTAGCAGACGAGCGAAATAGAAACGCGCAGTGGCCAGCTTGGCTTCGGCGAAGGTCGCCTCCTGATCCGCCGCAGCGGCCGCCGCCCGGGCCCAGAGGTAACCATAGGCGACATAGCCGAACAGGTGCAGGTAGTCCACCGAGGCTGCCCCCAGTTCGTGGGGATCGCTGGCGCCGGCCTGCAGCAGCCATTCGGTCGCCCCGTCCAGCTGTTCCAGCGCTTGGCGCAGGGGTGCGGCGAATTCATTGTCCGCCGGCAGACCGCCCAGATAGCCATGGACCTCTTCGCTGAAGGGCCGATAGAGAGTACCGCGGCTGCCGGCCAGCTTGCGGCCGACCAAATCGAGGGCCTGGATGCCGTTGGTGCCTTCGTAGATCTGGGTGATGCGCACGTCGCGCACCAGCTGCTCCTGGCCCCATTCACGGATGTAGCCATGACCGCCGAACACCTGCTGACCGGCGACGCAGAGTTCCAGGCCGAGATCGGTGAGGAAGCCCTTGGCCACCGGGGTGAGCAGCGCCACCAGGGCCTCGGCGCGTTCGCGCTCGACGGGCTCAGGGCTGTACTTGGCGGTGTCGAGCTGCAGGGCGACATAGCTGGAGAACAACCGGCCGCCTTCGTTCAGGGCCTTCATGGTCAGCAGCATGCGCCGCACATCGGGATGGACGATGATGGGATCGGCGTTCTTGGCGGCCTGCTGGATGCCGGCCGGCGACCGACTCTGCAGGCGCTCGCGGGCGTAGGCCAGGGCATTCTGGTAGGAGCGCTCGCTCGAACCCAGGCCCTGGATGCCGACGCCCAGGCGCTCGTAGTTCATCATGGTGAACATGGCGGCCAGGCCCTTGTTGACCTCGCCCACCAGGTAGCCGACCGCGCCGTCGAAGTTCATCACGCAGGTGGCGGCACCCTTGATGCCCATCTTGTGTTCCAGCGAGCCACAGGCCACGGCGTTGCGCGCGCCCAGGGCACCCGCCTCGTCCACCAGGATCTTGGGCACCAGGAACAGCGAGATGCCCCGGGAGCCGGCCGGCGCATCGGGCAGCTTGGCCAGCACCAGATGGATGATGTTCTCGGTGAGGTCGTGCTCGCCGGCGGTGATGAAGATCTTGGTGCCGGTGACCCGGTAGCTGCCGTCGAACTGGGGCTCGGCGCGGGTGCGGATCAGCCCCAGGTCGGTACCGGCATGGGGCTCGGTCAGGCACATGGAGCCGGCCCACTGGCCGCTGTAGAGGTTGGGCAGATAGGCCTGCTTCAGTTCTGCGCTGCCATGGGCGTGCAGGGCCAGGCAGGCACCGGCGCTGAGCATCGGATAGAGGCCGAAGGCCAGGCAGCTGGCGTGCATCATTTCCTCGACCTGGGCAGTGAGCACCTTGGGCATGCCCATGCCGCCGTATTCGGGATCGCCACCGACCCCGACCCAGCCGCCTTCGGCAAAGGCCTGGTAAGCCTGGCGGAAGCCCTGGGGCGTGGTCACTTCGCCGTTTTGCCAGTGGCAGCCTTCCTCATCGGAATTGCGATTGAGGGGCGCCAGTTCCTGGGCGCACAGCTTGCCGGCTTCTTCGAGGATGGCATCGGCGGTCTCGCCGTCCACCACTTCGGCCAGGGCAGGCCACTGACTCCAGCGGTCCCTGACCTTGAGGACGGCATCCAGCACGAAACGGATATCGCGAAGCGGCGGGGTGTAGTCAGCCATGTCGAGTCTCCTCGGAAGGTGTTCTTGTCGGTATGACCCGAGTGTAAGACCGAACCGGAAGGGAGACATAGGTTCATGATCTGACCTGGCGGTCAGCCGATCGGAGGTTCGCGCTGCTGGCTTCTTCGCATGCGTGAAAAAGCGAAAACCCCGCCGGAGCGGGGTTTTCAGTAGAGCGGCGACGGCTTAGTAGCCGAGGGCGAAGTCTTCCTCGGCCAGGGCCATCAGGCTGCCGGCGCCGGCCAGCAGCGCCTCGGCGTGGGCGCGGGTACGGGGCAGCAGGCGCTCGTAGTAGAAGCGCGCGGTGGCCAGCTTGGCCTGGTAGAAGGCGGCCTCGTCGGTGCCGGCGGCCAGCTTCTCGGCCGCGACCCGGGCCATGTCGGCCCAGAAGTAGGCCAGGCAGACATAGCCGGAGTACATCAGGTAGTCGACGGCGGCGGCACCCACCTCCTCGCGATCCTTCATGGCGGCCATGCCGACCTTGCGGGTGAGCTCGCCCCACTCCTTGTTCAGCTTGGCCAGCGGCTCGACGAAGGCCTTGAGTTCGGCGTTTTCGGCGTTGGCCTGGCAGAACTTGTGCACCACCTTGGTGAAGGCCTTGAGCGATTCACCCTGGGTCATCAGCACCTTGCGACCCAGCAGGTCGATGGCCTGGATGCCGGTGGTGCCCTCGTAGAGCATGGCGATACGCGCATCGCGCAGGTTCTGCTCCATGCCCCACTCGGCGATGTAGCCGTGGCCACCATAGATCTGCACGCCGTGGCTGGCCGCCTCGAAACCCACCTCGGTCATGAAGGCCTTGGCGATGGGGGTGAGGAAGGCCATCTGGGTCTCGACCTGCTGCTTCTGCTCCTCGTCCTGGCTGTACTTGAGGATATCCACCAGCTTGGCGGTGTAGTAGATCATCGCCCGGCTGCCCTCGGCGAAGGCCTTCATGGTCAGCAGCATGCGGCGCACGTCGGGGTGCACGATGATGGGATCGGCGGGCTTCTCGGGGGCCTTGGGACCGGTCAGGGATCTCATCTGCAGCCGCTCGCGGGCGTACTTCAGACCGCCCTGGAAGGCCACCTCGGCGTGGGCCAGGCCCTGCAGGGCGGTGCCGATGCGGGCGAAGTTCATGAAGGTGAACATGCAGTTCAGACCGCGATTCGGCGGGCCGATCAGGAAGCCGGTAGCGCCATCGAAGTTCATCACGCAGGTGGCGTTGCCGTGGATGCCCATCTTGTGTTCGAGGGAACCGCAGTGCACGGCGTTGCGCTCGCCGGCCGCGCCGCTGGCGACGGGCAGGCGCTTGGGCACGATGAACAGCGAGATGCCCTTGGTGCCGGCGGGGGCGTCGGGCAGGCGGGCCAGCACGATGTGGACGATGTTCTCGGCCATGTCGTGTTCACCGGCGGAGATGAAGATCTTGGTGCCGGTGATGGCGTAGCTGCCGTCCGCGCGCGGCTCGGCCTTGGTACGCAGCATGCCCAGGTCGGAACCGCAGTGGGGTTCGGTCAGGCACATGGTGCCGGTCCATTCGCCGGTCACCAGCTTTTCCAGGTAGGTGTGCTTCTGCTCGTCGGTGCCGTGCTGCTCCAGGGTGTTCATGGCGCCGTGGGACAGGCCGGGGTACATGCCCCAGGACCAGTTGGCCTGGCCGACCATTTCCGACAGGGAGATGCCGAGTGACTCGGGCAGGCCCTGGCCACCGTGGGCCGGGTTGTGCGCCAGGCTCGGCCAGCCGCCCTCGACGAACTGGGCATAGGCTTCCTTGAAGCCATCGGGGGTCTTCACCCCCTCTTCGCTCCAGGTGCAGCCCTGCTGGTCGCCGATGCGATTGAGCGGCGCCAGCACCTGTTCGCAGAACTTGGCACCTTCTTCGAGGATGGCGGAGACCATGTCGGGAGTGGCGTCGCCGCAACCGGGCAGGCTCTGGTAGTGCGCGTCATAGCCCAGGAGTTCGTCGCGAACGAAGCGGATGTCCCGCAGGGGGGCTTTGTAATCGGGCATGACTGTTACCTCTTTGCGAATGCTTGTTGTCGAGGGTGGCGGCAGCGTCGCTGCAGACCTTCCGCCAGGGCGTTTAAACAGTTGTTTGAAACTAATGTTCCAGGCCTGCCCTGTCAAGCGTGGCGAGGACGAGTGGAACGACCGGTCAGTCCGCTTCGGCCAGGGCTTCGCGCAGGGCTGCCGCCGCCGTCGGGCGCACCAGCCGCGCCAGTTCCTGGCCGTCCTTGAAGATGATCAGCGTAGGCCAGAGCTTGACGCGAAAGGAGCGTCCCAGGCGGCGGCCGGGGCCGTCCTCGATCTTGAGATGACGCACGCCGAGGTAGTCGGCGAGCGCCGTGGCCAGCAGCGGCTGGGCGGCACGACAGTGGCCGCACCAGGGTGCGCCGAACTCCAGCAGGGTGACACCCGGCAGGGCGTCGACATCGGTGCGGGCGGGCTCCTTTTCCGCATAGGTGGTCGTCATGGTCATGGCGGGGCTCCTGAAGTCGGTTCCAACGGTGGACAAGTCGCTGGCGGGACTGCTCGGTCACGGGAAAAGGATTAGGGTCGAAGCTGCGGTACGCCCCGATCTCTCGACAATAAAACAAGGCGCTCCATTTCTGCCTCCGTCTCCGCCCTTTCCCGAGGCCCGCCATGAGCCAGACAGCGACTTCCGTTTCACCCGCCACCCTGCGCAAGGTCATCTCCGCCGCGTCCATCGGCAATTTCGTCGAATGGTTCGATTTCGCCCTTTATGGCTTTCTCGCCACCCTGATCGCCGCGCACTTCTTCCCCAGTGGCGATGCCACCGCCGGGCTGCTTAAGACCTTTGCCGTCTTCGCCGTGGCCTTCGCCTTCCGGCCGCTGGGCGGTATCGTCTTCGGCCTGCTGGGTGACCGTATCGGCCGTAAACGGGTCCTGGCGCTGACCATCCTGATCATGGCCGGCGCCACGGCCCTGATCGGCATCCTGCCCAGCTACGCCACCATCGGCATCTGGGCACCCATCCTGCTGACGCTGATCCGTTGCGCTCAGGGCTTTTCCGCCGGCGGCGAATACGCGGGTGCCTGCGCCTACGTGATGGAGCATTCGCCGCGCGATAGACGCGGGCGCTATGGCAGCTTCGTGCCGGTCTCGACCTTTCTCGCCTTCGCCAGCGCGGCCCTGACCGCCTGGGGCCTGGAGCGGCTGCTGGGCGCCGCCGCCATGGCCGACTGGGGCTGGCGCATTCCCTTCCTGGCCGCCGCGCCGCTGGGTCTGATCGGCCTCTACCTGCGGCTGAAGCTGGACGAGACCCCGGCCTTCCAGGCCCTGGAAGCCGACCATGAGGTCAGCCATTCGCCGCTGGGCGAGACGCTCAGGCTGCAGGGCCGTTCCATCCTGCGCCTGGGCGCCTTCATTTCGCTGACGGCGCTGTCCTTCTATATGTTCACTACCTACTTCTCCACCTACCTGCAGCTGGCTGGCGGCTTCGACCGGGCCGCGGCGCTGGCCATCAGCCTGATCACCCTGTTCGCCGCCGCAGCCGCCTGCCCGGTGCTGGGACGTGTCACCGACCGCATCGGTCGGCGCATGACCACGGTGCTGGCCAGCCTGGTCCTGGCGGTGGGCGTCTATCCGGCGCTGCTGCTGGCCAGCAGTGGCCAGTTCGGCAGCGCCCTGCTGGGTTCGCTGCTGCTGGGCGCCGGAGCGGTACTGTGCAACGTGGTGACCGCGCCGCTGCTCAGCGAGGTCTTCCCGACCCGCACGCGCTACACCGCCGGCGCCATCACCTACAACCTGGCCTACACCATCTTCGGCGGCACCGCCCCGCTGATGGCGACCTGGCTGATCGGCGCCACCGGCAGCAACCTCTCGCCAGCGCTCTACCTGATCCTGATCGCCCTGCTGGGCCTGGTCGGTGGCCTGAGCCTGCCGGAGACCTCCCGGATCGATTTGGACGACGTCAGCGAAGGCGGCGAGGTCAGCTATCGCGCGGTGCGCAGCTAGACCGCTCGTCTCGTGACCGGCACTTCCTCCGGGTCCGTCTGCCGATAGGCAAAAGGCCCGGAGTTTCCCCCATGCCCGCCACTCACGATCTGCAACGCTTCCTCGACGCCCAGGCCGACACCTATGCCACCGCCCTGGCGGAGATCCGCGCCGGGCGCAAGCGCAGCCACTGGATGTGGTTCATCTTTCCGCATATCCAGGGACTGGGTCGTAGCGAAACGGCACGCCACTACGCCATCGCCTCCCGCGACGAGGCCAGTGCCTACCTCGCACATCCGCTGCTGGGATCGCGCCTGCGGGAGATCACCGCGGCAGCGCTGGAGCATCCGGGGCTGTCCGCCACCGCGCTGTTCGGGCAGCCGGACGATCTCAAGTTCCACTCCAGCCTCACCCTCTTCGCTGCCGTGGCCGAAGATCCCGAACCCTTTCGCCAGGCGCTGAAGACCTTTTTCGCCGGTCAGCCCGACGAGGCCACCCTGACCCGCCTCTGCTAGCGCCAGAGTGCCGGCAGTGCGCCCTTGCGCCCGGTCACCGGATCGCTTGCCGGCAAGGGCACCCCGGCGATCAGTCCGACCGAGCGGGCGTGGGCGGCCGGATCGGCACGCTGGGTGATGAAGTCCTGCTGATCGGGCGGATAGGCGCCCACCACCAGGAAATTTGCACTGGACTGCAGGTTGCGGTGGCCGGTGCCCGCCGGTAGCACCACCACATCACCTGCAGTCACCTCCACATCCTGCCCCTGCTCGCCACCCAGGCGCAGGGTAGCCCGACCGCGCGCCACGCCCAGCACTTCATGGGCATTGGGATGATAGTGATGGTAGCTATAGACGCCGTAGCGCCATTGCGGCGGCCAGGCGTTGTCGGCGAACAGTCGCTCCAGCGCCGCCGCGCAGTCGGTCCCTTCCAGAGGAACCTGGCGATAGAGCAGCACGGGCAGGCGGCTATTGGGAATGACGCCGTCGTCGGCGAAATGCAGCTGCTCGGGCTGACCGGCCCCCACTGGCGCGGCCAGGGCCACGGTGGTGGGGGCGAGCCCCAGCACCAGGGAGAGGATGGACAGTGATGGGCGATGCGCCATGCGGGACTCCAGGGGGCTTTGCCAATGGAGGCCCGCCTGCCGCCGGGGTTCAGCGTCCGCGACGAGGGGTCAGGCCAGCCACTCCCGCAACAGTGCCGTGGTCCGTTCCGGCAGCTCCAGTGGCGGCAGGTGGCCGCAGTCGTCCAGCACCACCAGACGCGAGCCCTGAATGCCGGCCGCCATGAGTTCGGCTTCGGCGGGCGGGGTGAGTTGATCCTGGGCGCCGACCACGATGAGGGTGGGCACTTGGACCTGGGCCAGGGTCGGCCGCGAATCGGGGCGGTCGATGATCGACTGCTGCTGGCGCAGGAAGGCCTCCTTGCCCACCGCCTTGCCCATGGCCAGCACGGTATCGGCCACCGGCGTGCCCAGGCGCGAGGCATGGATCAGGCGTGGCAGCAGTTGCGGACTGATGCCGAGAAAGCGACCGCGCTCAGCCAGGTCGAGCATGGCGCGACGCTGGGTGGCACGCTCGGGGGTATCCGGGCTGGCCATGGTGTCGAACAACGCCAGTCGCACTACCCGCTCCGGCGCCTGGCGCAGGATCTCGAAGGCCACATAGCCGCCCATGGACAGGGCGCCCAGGGCGAAACGCGGTGGCGCCTCGGCCAGGACCCGGCGGGCCAGCGCGGCGATGCCAACGTCGCGTGTGAGGTCGGGGATGGACACCGGGCAGGTGTCGGCCAGGTCGGCAGCCTGGGTGGCCCAGAGGCGCTGGTCACAGAGCAGGCCGGGAAGCAGGATCAGGGGTAGCGCGTCGGTAGCTGTCATCACTAAGAACTTGAGAGACACTGCGGAAAACGCGCAGTGTAGCGCGGATCACCAGCGAACCCGGCGGGCTTCGCGGGTTCCAAGGGACATTGCCAAGGATCTGGAAACATCCATGCGTACTGAAGGCTTCTTCGACTGGCTCGGCGCGGCGCTCGGCCAAGTCATCCGTTTTATCATCGACCTGTTCGGCTCGGTCCTGGGCGGCATCGCCGATGCCGTGCACGACTTTCTCCATGGCATGGCGCGCTCCATCGGCATGGACGACTCCTATATCAGCTTCGTGGTCCTGGCCATCGGCCTGCTGCTGCTCTACGCCGCGGTACGGGCCTTCATGGCTCGCTCGATAGTGGGCGGCGTCATCTGGCTGATCCTGGGCCTGATGGTGATGGGCTGGCTGATTCGCGGCTGACTGGTGGCCAGGCCGGCGGCCTGGCACAGTAGGGCTCTCGCTCGGCACGGATGCCGTCATGACCCTACCGTTCTCCTCTGTATTAAAGCGCCACTGGCAACGCCTGCGGCCCGGGACCCACTGCGCCCTCTGCGCCACCTGGCTTCCGCCCGGAATGCCGCTGTGCGAAGGCTGCGACAACGAACTGCCCTGGCTCGGGCCACACTGCCAATGCTGCGCCTTGCCCCTACCGGTAGACGGCCTCCTTTGTGGCAGCTGCCTGGTCAGGCCGCCGGCCTTCGACCAGGTACTGGCGCCCTGGCGCTATGCCTTTCCGGTCGACACTCTGATCAACAGATTCAAGCACCGTGACCAGGGCAGTCTCGGTCGCCTGGCCGGGGCGCTGCTGGCGCGGCATCTGCAGCATCTGTTCGACGAAGGCCAGCCACGCCCGGACCTGCTGCTGCCGGTTCCCCTCTCACCCTTGCGCCTGCGCCAACGCGGCTTCAACCAGGCCGCCCTGCTGGCCAGCTGGCTCGGCAAGACGCTGCAACTGCCGGTGGATGGCAGGTTATTGCAGCGGGTACAGGAGCAACAGAGCCAGCAGGGTCTGAGCGCCAACCAGCGGCGGCGCAATCTCAAGCAGGCCTTCGCCCTGGTGAAGGACGCCCAGCTGCAAGGTCGCCACCTGGCCCTGGTGGACGATGTCCTCACCACCGGCGCCACCGCCGACAGCCTGGCGCGCTTGCTCAAGCGCGCCGGCGCCGGGCGGGTCGACGTCTATTGCCTGGCGCGGACGCCACCACCCGGCGACTAGCCGCTGTCACCAAAACGTCATTTAGTCTGACTAGCCTCGCCTGCACACCGTGAGGGAGCCATGAGCATGCACAACGACCAGACCGATCTCGAACGCCTCGTCCACTTCAGCCGCCGCCGCTTCATCGGCGCCGGCGCCCTGGCCAGCGCGGCCCTGTTCCTGGGCGGTGGCCTGCTTGGGCGCAGCGCCCTGGCCGACGCCGTCAGCGAGGCCACGGGCAATCCCCTGATCGGCTTCGCCAACATCCCGGCCTCCACCGCCGACACCCTGGTGGTGCCGCCCGGCTATCGCGCCAGCGTGCTCATCAGCTGGGGCCAGCCACTGCACACCGATGGCCCGGCCTTCCGCCCCGATGGCAGCCCCAGCGCCGCCGACCAGGCGGTGCAATTCGGCGACAACAACGACGGCATGGCCTTCTATCCCTTCCCGGACGATCCGGATCGGGCACTGATGGCGATCAACAACGAATACACCAACTACCGCTACCTGCTCAGCCACGGCACGCCGCCCAAGTCTCTGGAAGACACCCGCAAGGCTCAGGCCGCCGAGGGCGTCTCGGTGATCGAGGTGAAGCGCGTGGACGGCCAATGGCACTTCGTCCAGGGCTCGCCCTACAACCGCCGGGTACACGGCAACACGCCCATCGCCGTCAGCGGTCCGGCTGCCGGCCACGACCTGCTCAAGACCGCCGCCGACCCGGCCGGACGGGAGGTGCTGGGTACCTTCCAGAATTGCTCCAGCGGTGCCACGCCCTGGCATACCTACCTGACCTGCGAAGAGAACTTCACCGACGTCTTCGGCAGTCGCGACGCCAACCTGAAGTTCGATGCCGCCCAGAAGCGCTACAGCGTCAAGCATGTCGGTGTGGAGAACGACTGGCACCTGCACGACGACCGTTTCGACCTGGCGCAGAATCCCAACGAATTGAACCGCCACGGCTGGATCACCGAGATCGATCCCTTCGATCCCCAGGCCAAGCCGGTCAAGCGCACCGCCCTGGGTCGTTTCAAGCACGAGAACGCCGCCCTTACCCGCACCCGCGATGGCCGCGTAGTGGTCTACATGGGTGACGACGAGCGCGGCGAATTCATCTACAAGTTCGTCAGCCGCGATCGCCTGCAGGACGATCCCAAGGCCAATCGCGAGCTGCTCGATCATGGCACCCTCTATGTCGCCCGCTTCGACGAAGGCGACCGTGATCCGAACCGCCCCAAGGGCCGCGGCCAGTGGCTGCCGCTGGTGCATGGCGAGAACGGCCTCACCGCCGCCAACGGCTTCGCCAGCCAGGCCGAGGTGCTCATCCACGCCCGCCAGGCCGGCACCCAGGTCGGCGCCACGCGCATGGACCGTCCGGAGTGGATAGCCGTCAGCCCCAAGGACGGCCAGGTCTATTGCACCCTGACCAATAACACCAAGCGCGGTGAAGACGGCATGCCAGTGGGCGGCCCCAATCCCCGCGCCAACAACCTCTACGGCCAGATCGTGCGCTGGCGCGAGAGCGACGACGATGCCGCGGCCCTGAGCTTCGACTGGGATCTGTTCGTCATCGCCGGCAATCCCAAGGTACACCCGGGCAAGCCGGAAGCAGGCTCGCAGCAGATCAATGCCGAGAACATGTTCAACAGTCCCGACGGCCTGGGCTTCGACGCTGCCGGCCGTTTGTGGGTGCTCACCGACGGCAAGTACAGCAACAAAGGCGACTACGAGGGCATGGGCAACAACCAGATGCTCTGCGCCGATCCGCGCAGCGGCGAGATGCGCCGCTTCCTGGTCGGCCCGGTCGGTTGCGAGGTCACCGGCATGGCCTTCTCGCCGGACTACCGGACGATGTTCGTCGGCATCCAGCACCCCGGCGAGGAAGGCGGCTCCCAATTCCCGGAGCAACAAGCGGATGGTCAGCCCCGTTCCTCGGTGATGGTCATCAGCCGCGAAGACGGCGGTGTGATCGGCGCCTGACCGGCGAGCGGATAGCGCTCGAGCCTTCGCCATGGGGCTCGGGCATGCGCTAGCATCTCCCGGATGCAGGGTGGCAATCGCCATCGTCCCCCGTGACCGAGGAGCGCGCCATGTCTCATCCGTTCGAAAATCTGAGTCCCGACCTGGTCATCGACGCCATCGAAAGCCTGGGCTATCTCAGCGATGCCCGGGTACTGGCGCTCAACAGCTACGAGAATCGCGTCTATCAGATCGGCATCGAAGCCGAGACCCCGCTGATCGCCAAGTTCTATCGGCCGGATCGCTGGACCGATGCGGCCATTCTGGAAGAGCACGCCTTTTCCGCCGAACTGGAAGAGCGCGAGGTGCCCGTGGTCGCACCCTTGCAGCGCGATGGCCAGACTTTGTTTACCCATGCCGGCTTTCGCTTCGCGCTCTTTCCTCGCCGTGGCGGTCGCGCGCCGGAGCCAGGCGATCTCAACCAGTTGCATCGCCTCGGCCAATTGCTCGGTCGCCTGCATGCGGTGGGCGCCAGCCGACCCTTCCAGCACCGCGAGACGCTGGACGTCCAGGGCTACGGCCATGCCTCTCTGGACACCCTGCTCACCGGCAATTTCATTCCCAAGAGCCTGCTGCCCGCCTATGAATCCGTGGCGCGCGACTTGCTCCTGCGCCTCGACGAACTCTTCGAGAGTGTCAGCTACGACGTCATCCGCCTGCACGGCGACTGCCATCCGGGCAACCTGCTCTGTCGCGATGACGCCTACCATATGGTCGACCTCGACGATTGCCGCCACGGCCCGGCCATGCAGGATCTCTGGATGCTGCTGGCCGGCGATCGCCAGGAGCGGCTGACGCAGTTGTCCGAGCTGATGGACGGCTACGAGGAATTCCACGACTTCCAGCCGCGCGAGCTGGCCCTGATCGAGGGACTGCGCACCCTGCGGCTGATGCACTACAGCGCCTGGCTGGCGCGCCGCTGGGACGATCCGGCCTTTCCCAAGAGCTTTCCCTGGTTTGGCAGCGAACGCTACTGGGGCGACCAGATCCTCACCCTGCGCGAACAGCGCGCTGCGCTGGACGAGGCGCCGTTGCGACTGTTCTAGCCTTTGTGAGACTCAGTGGAAAAGGCTGCGCCGTTTTCCACGCTACAGGCGCCAATGCTCCCTCTCCCCTTGGGAGAGGGCCGGGTGAGGGTAGGCCCTGCGATGAACTCTTCAATGGAAAAGACTGTGCCGTTTTCCAGGCTACAGCACTGATCGCGGCCATGGGCCGCTCCTACCGGAACCTGACCCCCAGGAGCGGCCGCATTGGCGGACCACCATGGCCGCGATCAGACAATGCCTGCGGCCTACGCAGCGGTGGCAGCGGCGCACTACCATGGCCGCGCGTGCGAGATGCCAGCCTGCCAGGGCTGACGACAGGAAGCCCCACCCATTCCGACATCCCGCAGCCCCTTGAGCTATCCTGCCCGGACAAGAAAGTTGCCTGCCTAAGGATCCCTCATGTCTGCCTTGCGCCAGGGTTACGCCCTGGGCCTTACCGCCTATGGGCTGTGGGGCTTGTTTCCGCTGTTCTTCAAACTGCTGGCGGCCCTGCCGGCGACCGAGATCCTGTTCCAGCGCATCCTCTGGTCCGCCCTGTTCAGCGCCCTCCTGCTGCTCGTCTGGCGCCATCGCGGCTGGTGGGCGGAGTTGCGCGCCCACCCGCGACGGCTGCTCTGGCTGGCGGTGTCCGGCGCGCTGGTGGCCTGCAACTGGCTGGTCTATATCTGGGCGGTCAACAACGCCCACGTGGTCGAGGCCAGCCTGGGCTACTACATCAACCCGCTGGTCAACATCCTGCTCGCCCTGGTGATTCTCGGCGAGCGCCTGCGCCCGCTGCAGTGGATCGCCGTGGGCCTGGCGGTGCTGGGCGTGGCCCAGCAGCTGTGGACCCTGGGGCAACTGCCCTGGGTCTCCCTGGCGCTGGCCCTGAGCTTCGCCTTCTATGGCTTGGTGCGGCGGCAGACGCCGGTGGCCGCCCTGCCGGGCATGGTGGTGGAGAGCTGGATGCTGGTGCCGATCGCCCTGGTCGCGCTGCCACTGCTGACCCCGGGGGTGAGCCTGGAGGCCGAGACCTGGCAGTCCTCGCTGGGCCTGCTGATCGTGCTGGCCGGTCCGGTCACCCTGATTCCCCTGCTGTGCTTCAACGCCGCGGCGCGCAAGCTGCCCTATTCGACGCTGGGCTTCCTGCAGTACCTGGCACCGACCCTGGTGCTGATCCAGGCGGTCTGGCTCTATGGCGAGCCCTTCCCCCGTGAGCGGCTGTTTGCCTTCATCTGCATCTGGACGGGCCTGGCCGTGTTCAGCTTCGATCTCTGGCGCGCCAGCCGCAAGCTCAGAGCGGGCGCAAAGGCGCGCGAGCCAGAGGCAGACAGGGCCTAGGCACTCCCCAAAAAAGACCTGGGACCAGACAGCAGAACGCCCCTCGCAAGGGGCGTCCGGTACCGCGCGGCGCCGATCAGGCTTCGCCGGCGGTCTGCATACGCGCCAGTTCCTGGGCGTAGAGGGCGTCGAAATTCACCGGCTGCAGCATCAGC
>Ga0105251_10001757_pt1 | contig 18083 bp, 18 predicted proteins | sample KBSS64metaG_FD_80424 | JGI IMG/M metagenome (GOLD analysis project Ga0105251, IMG submission 80424) | Switchgrass rhizosphere microbial communities from Kellogg Biological Station, Michigan, USA - KBS S6-4 metaG | ecosystem: Host-associated > Plants > Roots > Rhizosphere > Soil | place...
TCACACGGTGCAGGATGAGCTTGTTCATCGATCTCGGGCGCAATGGAAGTTCACGCCTTTCGCAGGCTGAACGCGCCGTGCCGCCAGAGCGGTTGAGCCTGCGCCATGCGGGCGAGGCGGGTGCGCGGATTGCAGCGCATCATGTCTGCCGCTTTCCGGCTTTTCGCCCGCAATGGGGCGGCAGGCATGGCTCAGGCGGGTTTCCGGCTCGGATCGGGCGTCTCGCATCGCATCGGCGCTCAAATTATTGTTCGTGATAAGCCAAGATTGGACGATGTTTTCTGCCGCCTATCAAGTGCCTTCTGACGGCGTGCGACGTGCGTCCAACATAACGGATGCGCGCCGCACAAAAGCGCTGTCCGCCGTGCCGGCTGGCGTATGCGTGCCGCAGCCAGATTGAAAGGAGGCCAAGGCACGCGGGCGCGAGGCGCATTCGACGCGGACTGCCCTTCATTTTGCCCGTGCCGTGCTGAAGAGCAACAGAAACATCGCAGGATTGGCGCGCCGGGCCGCATGAAGGTTGTGCCTGTCACACGGGTTGGTGTAGTGTCGCTCGGTTCAGCGCGGGGAAACGTCTGACGCGGCGACTGCCCGGCGCCGTCGTGCGCTGAACGTGTCGTCGTTTTGACGGCCGCGTGCGTTGAGCATGGGGCTGTTTCGGGCAAAGGCTTCTTGCCCGCCGGACGGCTCGTTGGCCGTCTCAAGCAACATCCCGCGCTCGCGCGGTCGGAACAAAGCCTTACGGGGAGGGCCTTGAATGGATTTTGGTTTCAATCTGAATCGCACGGCGAATGCGTCGGCGTGGCGGATCCTGCCCAACCGGTGGGATTTCGTCGCGTTCCCGATGATCATCTGCATCATCGCGCTCGCCGCCGTCGGTTTTCACGAGACCCTGGCGCCCATCTCGACGCTGCAGACCCAGGCGATCTCGCTCGACCCCGCGAATCTTCCGGAATACGCGTTGCGCACGACCTTGCGCATGCTGCTGGCGATGGTCGCCTCGCTCATCTTCACGCTGATCTACGGCACGCTCGCGGCGAAGAGCCGGCGTGCGTCGATCGTGCTCGTGCCGATTCTCGACATCCTCCAGTCGGTGCCGGTGCTGGGCTACATCTCCTTTACGGTGACGTTCTTCCTCGCGTTGTTCCCCGGGCGCGTGATCGGCGCCGAATGCGCGGCGATCTTCGCCATCTTCACGAGCCAGGCGTGGAACATGACGTTCAGCTTCTACCAGTCGCTGCGCACGGTGCCGCGCGACCTGGACGAAGTCTCGCGCGGGTTTCACCTCACGAACTGGCAGCGCTTCTGGAAGCTCGAGGTGCCGTTCTCGATGCCGGGCCTCATCTGGAACATGATGATGTCGATGTCGGGCGGCTGGTTCTTCGTCGTCGCGTCCGAAGCGATCACGGTCGGCAACCGCACGATCGTACTGCCGGGCATCGGCGCGTATCTGGCCGCGGCCATCGGCGAGCGCAACCTGAGCGCGATCGGCTGGGTGATCCTCGCGATGACCATCGTCATCCTGGCCTACGACCAGTTGATGTTCCGCCCGCTCGTCGCGTGGGCCGACAAGTTCCGCATGGAGAACACGAGCTCGGGCGACGAGCCTTCGTCGTGGCTCCTCGACCTGATTCGCCGCACCCGCCTGATTCACCGTCTGCTCGTGCCGGCGGGCTGGATTCTTGCGAAGGCGGCGCGTGTGCCCATCAGGCTGCCGTCGTTGCAAGGCGCGCTCGAGAACGTCGGCTTGCCGTTGCGCGCGAAAGTGCCGTCCACGCGCGTCGGCGATATCGCGTGGGGCACGGTCGTGCTGCTGATCACGGTGTTCGTCGTGTGGAAGGTCGCGTCGTTCGTCTCGACCGGCGTGAGTTGGGGCGAAGTCGGCCATGTGTTCGTGCTCGGCTTCATCACGCTCTTGCGCGTGGTGGTGCTGATCGCGCTCGCATCGGTGGTGTGGGTGCCCATCGGCGTGTTGATCGGCCTGCGTCCGGCGCTCGCGGAAAAAATCCAGCCGCTCGCGCAGTTCCTCGCCGCGTTCCCGGCAAACCTGCTGTTTCCGGTGTTCGTCGTGGTGATCGTGCGCTGGAATCTGAACCCGGATATCTGGCTGTCCCCGCTCATCGTGCTCGGCACGCAGTGGTATATCCTCTTCAACGTGGTCGCGGGGGCGTCCTCCTATCCGAACGATTATCGCGAGGCCGCGAGCAACTTCCAGATCCGCGGCTGGCAGTGGTGGAAGAAGTGCATGCTGCCGGGCATCTTTCCTTACTACATCACCGGCGCGATCACCGCTTCGGGCGGCGCGTGGAACGCCAGCATCGTCGCTGAAGCCGTGTCCTGGGGGAAGACGGAGGTCGTGGCGCACGGCCTCGGCGCCTATATCGCCCGGACGACCGCCGCGGGTGACTATCCGAAAATCATTCTCGGCATCGCCGTGATGTCGCTGTTCGTCACGCTGTTCAACCGACTGTTGTGGCGCCCGCTGTACGCCTACGCCGAAGCTAGACTCCGGCTGGATTGAGGACGAGTTCCGATGCAGAACCTGAAAAATACGCAGACGTCGGCGGCACCGGGCTTTCAGCGCCCGCAAGGCACGCCGCCGCGGCTCGGCGCGGAGATCCTGCGCGTGGCGAACGTCAGCCGAGGCTTCAACAAGACGCAGGGCGAGCTGCTCGTGCTCGACGATGCGAACCTAGCGCTGCGCGAAGGGGAGATCGTCGGATTGCTCGGGCGCTCGGGCTCGGGAAAGTCGACGCTTCTGCGCATCATCGCCGGGCTGATCGAGCCGACGGCCGGCGAAGTGACCTATCTGGGCGAGCCGTTGAACGGTCCCGCGAAGGGCGTCGCGATGGTGTTCCAGACGTTCGCGCTGTTTCCGTGGCTGACCGTGCTTCAGAACGTGGAAGCCGGTCTAGAAGCACAGGGCGTGGGCGCGCGCGAGCGCCGCGAACGCGCGCTGGCCGCGATCGACCTGATCGGTCTCGACGGCTTCGAAAACGCGTATCCGCGCGAACTGTCGGGCGGCATGCGGCAGCGCGTGGGGTTTGCGCGGGCGCTCGTCGTCGATCCGACGCTACTGCTCATGGACGAGCCTTTCTCCGCGCTCGACGTGCTGACTGCCGAAAACCTGCGCACCGACCTGCTCGATCTGTGGACGCAGGGGCGCATGCCGATCAAGTCGGTGCTGATCGTCACGCACAACATCGAGGAAGCGGTGTTCATGTGCGACCGCATTCTGGTGCTGTCGTCGAATCCCGGTCGCGTGATGGCCGAGATCAAGGTGCCCTTCAAGCATCCGCGCAATCGTCTGGACCCGGCGTTCCGGCGTCTCGTCGACGATATCTACGCGAAGATGACCGCGCGCCAGATGGACGAAGCGAAGAAGAAGGGGCTCGAGCTGGGAAGCTGGCTGCCGTCGGTCTCGACCAACCTGATGGCCGGTCTCATCGAAACGCTCGCGGCGGAGCCGTATCACGGCCGCGCGGACATGCCCGAAATCGCGCGCACTCTGCATCTCGAGGTCGATGATCTCTTTCCGATCGCGGAAGTGCTGCAACATCTGGGGTTCGCCGATGTGCGCGAAGGCGACATCTTCCTCACGCCGCAAGCGCGCGTCTTCGCCGAGCTCGGCACGCAGGAGCGCAAGATGATGTTCGCCGAGCATCTGCTGCGGCACGTGCCGCTGGCCGCGCGGATCAAGAAGGTGCTGAACGAGCGGCCGGGACATCGCGCGCCGCGCGTGCGCTTCGAGCAGGAACTGGAGGACTTTCTCTCCGACAAGGCTGCGCAGGAGACGCTCGACGCGGTCATCGACTGGGGACGTTACGGGGAGATCTTTTCCTATAACGACCAGACGGAGATGCTGAGTCTGGAGGATGTCGAGGCTTGAGCGGCCTTGATCGCAGTCGATTCAAAAGCGCGGTTGCCCGATGAAGGCGCCGCGCTTTTTGCTTTGGATTGGCCGTTCGGAACGGCCGAAACTGATCCACGGCTTCCTCGCACGCGCCGCGCCGGAAGCGATGGCCAACGGCTGAAGTCATGAAAAAAGCGCGGTGTCCGCAAGGGAACCGCGCTCTTCGGTAGACCATCCAGGAAGCTACTGCAAGTTCCCCCAACGCTCGACCGCAGGCTCCGCCGACGCCCATTTCCAACCGCTCGGCTGCTGGCATGCCGTAGCGATGAACCATTCGGCGGGCGCTTTCGCATCGTCGCCATCGACGACCGAGAATGCGAATTCCTTGCACGTCGCGAGCGCACTGCTGAATTCGCGCAGCACACGCACTTCGCCGTGGCCGTTCTCGACCGGCAAGGTGTGCTTGACCTTCCATGGCCGCGTCTCGCCGATCTGCGACACGCCCGCTGTCACCGCGATCATGACCTGCTGATCCTCATGCAGCGATTTGGTGATGTGCTTGACCGCCTCGTCGGTGGCGGCCTGCACCGCGATGCCCACGCCGAGCCCGATGGCCGGATTCGTCGTGAACGCGCCCGTCGCGATGCCGGCGGTCGCGCCGGCCGCGGCGCCGATCGACGCGCAGCCGCTCATCGTCACGCAAGCGGCCGCACCCGCCGCGATCAGCCCGAGACGCAGCGCCAGAGATACGTCGAGAGACAGCGTCATTGCAGCGAGCCCCAGCGCGGTGTAGCGGGCTCCGCCGACGCCCACTTCCACTTGTCGCCGTCACGGCATACCGACGCGACATAGAACGCACTGTCCGCGGCGCGATCCTTCGTCGCGTCCCGATCGACCGAGAACACGATCTCCTTGCAGTCGAGCACGCCGCTGCTGATCGTGCGGCTCACTGTCACGCGGCCTTTCTCGTCTTCTTCGATCGGCACCGAGTGCACCGCCTTCCACGGCGCGACCGCGCCGACCGCCAGCGGCCCGGCGGCTGTAGCGATCTGATCCTGTGTGTTGGTGTGAATGACGCGCTGCGTGTACTGCACGCCCGCGCGCGCCGCGGCGACTGCGCCCAGGCCGATGCCTGTTGCCACCGCGGCGTTGCTGGTGACGCTATTCGCCACCGCCGCGCCCGCGATACCGGCGCCTGCCGTCGCGCCTTCGCTATAGAGCGAGTTGCATCCACTGAGGCTCACGCAAGCGATGACGCCCGAGATGACCGCGGCGAGCGCGGCGGCGCGCGGGCCGCGCCGATGGACCCTGATCTGCATGTTGCTTTCCTTCGTCTACCCGTGTCCCGACGCTTGCCATCGGGGTTCGCTTGGCTCGAATCTCCTTGAGGTCTCGCCCTCAAGCCGCCGCCCGGCAACGCAAACACGCCACGATGCGCGGGCTTCGCGCATTTTGAAGCATGCTTCTAATTACCGCTTCGGGAAAATTGCAAGAAATTGCAAGCGACGCGAGCACGTTTCGATCGGCGCAGCGTCGCGAACAAAAAGAAGCGAGCGCGGCCATGCGCGCCCGCTTCGGGAGTCATGCAGATGTAAGCCGAAAGGCTGCTCAGCTTTCGCCGCCGGTGGCCGTGTCACTGCCTTCGGAGTCTTCGTTTTCGTATGCGCCGAGGCGGTTATACAAGGTCTTGAGGCTCACGCCGAGCGCCTTTGCCGCACGCCGCTTGTCGCCACCGCAATGCTTGAGCGTGCCGAGGATGATCTGCTTCTGCGCATCGGCGAGCGGCGTGCCTACCCAGACGTTCATCGCGTCGCCCTGCGTGACGGGCTTCTTCACGCGCGAGGCAAGGTGTGGATGCGCGATCTCCACCGTCTTCTCCGCGAGGATGAACGCGCGATAGACCGTGTTCTTCAGCTCGCGCACGTTGCCCGGCCACGAATAGGTGCGCAGCACGTCGAGTGCGCGCTTGCTGAAGACCTTGCTCGTGCCTTCCTGCGCGTTCATTTCCGAGAGGAAATATTGTGCAAGCAGTTCGCGGTCCGAATCGCGCTCGCGCAGCGGCGGCGCGCGCAACGGGAATACCGCGAGGCGATACATCAGATCCTCGCGCAAGCCATTTTCCTTCACGGCGACGATGGGATCGCGATTGGTCGCCGCGATCACGCGCACATCGGAGCTGATGAGATCGTTGCCGCCCACACGAAAGAACGTGCCCGTCTCGAGCGCGCGCAGCAGTTTCACTTGCCGCACGGGCGACATCTCGGTGACTTCGTCGAGAAAGAGCGTGCCGCCATTCGCGTGCTCGAAATAGCCGATGCGCCCCTGCACCGCACCCGTGAAGCTGCCTTTCTCGTGACCGAAAAGCTCGGCTTCGATCAGATTGTCGGGAATCGCGCCGCAGTTCACCGCGATGAACGGCGCGTCCTTGCGCGCGCTATGGTCGTGAATCGTCCGGGCGACGAGTTCCTTGCCGGTACCCGACTCGCCGATGATGAGCGCCGTCGCATCGGTCGCGGCGACGCGCTCGATTTGCGCATACAACTCCAGCATCACGGGCGACGAGCCATAGAGCAGTCCATAGGACTTCAAGCCCGGCACTTCCCCCGTGTTGCGCTTTCTTTGCGCGGGTGTATCGCCGACCGCTGCGGGCGGCGGATCCAGTTCGGTTGACGCCATGTGTCCTGATCGTTCCAGTTCTGCGTATGTGGTGGGCGGGCGGCGGCCTGCGCGGGCGGCGCCGGTCGCAGCCGGCGTGGCGCAGTGCGGCGCGCGAGCGGCGCAACCGTGGGTGACCGCGCGCATCGGCATATCACGCGCCCGTGCGCGCTGCCCGTCGTGCTCACGTCAGCCGTGAGCCGCTCTTCCTCGTGGTGCGTCGGTGCCGGGGCGCCTGCATCGCGTGTCTGCGCAACGCCGATTGCTTACAGGCGAACCTATCTCATAAACGCTATTTAACCATTCGCAACGACCTTGCGGCAATGTGCCGGCCGACCGGCCGCGCATTTTGTCTGAATGGGCAGCGCGTCCGGAGCGCTTGCGGAAAGGTTCTCCTTTACGCACTGAGAAATTACAAGCGCACAGCGTAATTGTTACCCGATTCGCTGACGCTTCGCGGCGCAGGCGCGGGTCGTACTCCAGTACGCCGTCACTGGCACGAAAGCTGCGTTCGCTTGGGTCATCGTGATTCTTATTCGAAAGTTCGCCAACGACCTTGGCATCGTGGGCGCACACACGAGGATAGGCGAGAGAGGCAAAAGCATCATGGAAGACTTCTTTAGTTTCGACGGTGCCGCTCACGAGCGCACGATCCCCAAGCGGCCGATCCGCACGCGGCGTGCGCAAGCGGGCGGCAGCGATGGTCAGGAACTCGTGCCCGGCGAGCCGATCGACATCTATCACTGGGCCGCCGTCGCGCTCGTCACCGCGCTGATGTGCGCGGTGCTAGGCTATGCGGCAGGCACGCCGGCGCTGGCGCGCGCAGCGAACGTGACCAGTTTCGTGTTCGGCGCAATGGGCGGCGCGTTGATGGCAAGCGGCGTCGTGCGCAGCCTGCGCGCCCGTCTCGAAACAGACGCGCGCCTTCCCGTGAGCCGCCTTCCGGTCGCCGAAACACGCTGATCGAGCTTCGGCCTACTCATACACATCCCAATTGCGCGAGGACTACATTCCATGAGTCAGACGACTGTCCAGCTTGCGTTGGGCAAGCAAAAGATCATTGAAGACATCAAGGTGCTCCTGAACGATTCGGAGGAGTTGCTGCGATTGTCGGCGACGCTGCCGGGCGAGGGCGTCGAGGCGCTCCGTTCGCGTCTGCGCGATCACGTCGATTCGGCGCGTAACGCGCTCGAGGATGCACAGGCGAGTGCGCAAAGCCGCTATCGCGCGGGCGTCGATTGCACTGAGAAATATGTGAAGGACAATCCGTGGCAGTCGCTCGGCATTGCCGCGGGCGTCGGCTTTCTGGTGGGACTTCTGGTTTCGCGCTGATTCGCGGCGTATTCGCCGTGAAGCGCCGAATTGCGGCGCCGCGTTTCAACGCGACGGCGAATTCTTGACAATGGAGAGAACACAAATGGCACGTCCTTCGATTGGAATTTTCGGCGCGCTGTTCGCCGTCGGCAGCGTTCTCGCGTGGAAGTGGGTGCAGTCGCAGGACGCGGCCGGACGGCGCACGGCGCGCGAGATAAACCGCTGGGAAGACGAGGGCGGTAAGGTGCTCACCCCGGCGACCGGCACTCACGCCCAAGCGGTGAACGGCCACGGCGTCGTCGGCGGCACCGCCGATGCGTGGAATTTTCCACGGAGCTGACAGGCTTCGGAGCCGCAGCTCACGCGAGCCGAATAATCGAGCCATTGACGGTTATTAATGGTGCGACTAATCAAACGCACGCTGCTCTGGCGTGCGTTTTTATCATGATAAACGCTTATAATCAGTGAAACTCCGGCCATAAGTTGTCTAATGGAAAAACTTACGCTGGATTGAACCAGGCGTTTGGATAATCGGAAATTATTCTATTTTTTGCGCATCTTGCGTCGCGCCGATTACTTTTAATCGGCTCTCATCGCGAATCGCACCGGCCCGCGCGGCGACCCTGCCGCACGGAGAAGACCACGCCGCCACGGCGTGTGACCCTGAAAACGCTTTGGAAGAATTCGAGACGCAATGCCACACGTATTGATTGTCGATGACGATCCCAGTACCCGCGAGGCGCTAGCCGCGATCATCGGCGAAGACGGATTGACGACGGCCACCGCCGGCGATTTGCGCGAGGCGCGCATTCAGCTTGTGCGTCAGACGCCGGATGTCGTGTTCACCGACCTCAAACTGCCCGACGGCACGGGCGTCGATCTTTTCGAAGATCTGGACCCGCGTTCGGGTGTCGAGGTGATCGTGATAACCGGTCACGCGACGGTGGAATCCGCCGTCAGCGCGCTCAAGATGGGCGCCACCGACTACCTCGTCAAACCGATCAACATGCAGCGCGTGAAGGCCATCCTCTCGCGCCTGCCGCGCGCCGGCGACCTGAAGGCGGAAATCGGCACCTTGCGTGGCGAACTGCGCCGCATGGGCCGCTTCGGTCTGATGCTCGGCAACTCGCCCGCAATGCAAACCGTGTACGACCAGATCGGCCGTGTCGCGCCGACGGCCGCGTCCGTGCTGCTGATCGGCGAATCGGGCACTGGCAAGGAAGTCGCCGCGCAGACGCTTCACGAACTCAGCTTGCGTCGCAAGCATTCGTTCATCGCCGTGAACTGCGGGGCGATCTCGCCGAACCTGATCGAATCGGAAATGTTCGGCCACGAGCGCGGCTCGTTCACGGGCGCGGATCGTCAGCACAAGGGTTATTTCGAGCGCGCGAACGGCGGCACGCTGTTCCTCGATGAAATCACCGAGATGCCGATCGAGCTTCAGGTGAAGCTGCTGCGCGTGCTGGAGACGGGCATGTTCATGCGCGTCGGCACGACCAAGGAGCTCGAGACCGACGTGCGCCTCATCGCCGCGACCAACCGCGATCCCGAGCAGGCGGTGCTCGAAGGCAAGCTGCGCCTCGATCTCTATCACCGCCTGAACGTGTTTCCGATCAACCTGCCGCCGTTGCGCGAGCGGGGCAAGGACGTCGATCTGCTCGGGCAGGCGTTCCTCGACGAACTGAACTCCCGCTACAACACGAAGAAGGCGTTCCCGCCCGCCATGCGCGAGATGCTGGCCTCATACAACTGGCCGGGCAACGTACGTGAGCTGAAGAACTACGTGCAGCGCGCCTACATCATGTCGGGGTCGGATTCGGACAGCACGGCGACCGTGCCGTTGCAGATTTCGCTGTCGAAACCATCGGCCGGCACGGCGGTGACTATTCCTTTCGGCACTTCGCTCGCGCAAGCTGACCGGCAGCTCATCCTCGCGACGCTCGACCAGTGCGGCGGCGTGAAGACGCGCGCCGCCGAAATCCTCGGGATCAGCCTCAAAACGCTCTATAACCGGCTCGTCGAGTATGGCGAGGACGCGAACAAGGCAGCGGTCGGCGAGGGTGGCGATATTAACGAGTCCGACAGCGAAAATTCCTGAACTTCGCTTATCTTTAGACAAAACAACGCCTGCGGCTTTTAAAAAGCGCAGGCGTTTTTCATTGGCAGGCGCGTTTTCTACGCCGATAATGGGACGGAAGAAGCGCAACGGACGCTAACGAAGGGCATGCCCCTTGCTGTCGGTCGAGTGACATCCGCGCGTGGCGCGCAGGCGCCGACGGATGGCGAAAGTACGATCACAAGACCGCAAGGAGCCCGCCATGTCATACAGCCCGTCCAATCGCGCTTCCAATGGTGCCCGTATCGAGGCACAGACGCCGCAGCCGCCGGATCCGCCTGTGACGCCGCCCGATCAGCCGCCGCCCACGCCGATTCCGCCTGACACGAATCCGGACCCGACGCGCGAGCCGCCCGAGCCGCCGTCGCAGCCGATCGGCGACCCGCCGCCGGGGCCCGGCGATACGCCGCACGTGTACTAGCAGCAGAGAAAGACGCTGGAATGCAGACGTTGGACAATGCCCAGAATTCGTGCAAGGTTTGAATAAGTTTCCATCCGCAGCGTAGGGATTACAACGGATGGCGCAATAATGACCGGCGACACAGGCTGTCGCCGGTCGCTTTTTCTGAAGCCGCGCTTCTCGGAGCGCATCGGTCCGGCGCCGCCGACGTCACTATCGCGACGGCCTTCTTCTCTGGAGGCATCATGAGGCATCCCGCACTCCGACGCTCAGCGCGTCACTCGTCCAAGCGTGAAGCGCGCGCCGAAGCCGCCAAGGCTGTCGGCACGCAGGGCGCATCCGCGCCGCCCGCCGATCACGATCCCGCCGGTCAGAACCGCCCCGCGCCTGGCGCGCCGCCCGATGGCGAGCATAACCAGGGCGGCGTGCGCCGCGAGGGCATCGACTATCAGCGTGATCTGGGTTCCGAGCAGGACGCGTGATTGCAGCCGGCGGGAGCACCCGGCGCAAGAATAAAAATCTACACGCGGCCGCGTTCGCCGCGTATTTTCGTTCGTCCGTAACATCCTCATACAAATTTTCATTCACAAAGGCCGACAAAAAGGCACAGCTTTTGCATACCCTTGATCGCCAATTCGAGCATGCAACGACAACTGATGAGGTGATGCTGTAATGAGCAGATTGATCGTGGTATCGAATCGCGTCGCACCGATCCAGGAGGGCAAGCCCAGCGCAGGCGGCCTCGCGATCGGCGTTCTCGACGCGCTCAAGGAGACTGGGGGCGTGTGGTTCGGGTGGAGCGGCGAGATCGTCGGCGAGTCGGGCGCGCCTGTCGTGGAGAAGGGCGGCAAGGTGACTTACGCGACCGTCGGACTCACACGCCGCGATTACGACCAGTACTACCGAGGTTTCTCGAACGCCACGTTGTGGCCGACGTTCCACTACCGCAATGACCTGTCGCGCTTCGATCGCGAGGAATATGCGGGTTATATGCGCGTCAACGCCAGCCTCGCCGCGAAGCTGAAGACGATGCTCAAGCCCGATGACATCATCTGGGTGCACGACTATCACATGCTTCCGTTCGCGCAGGAGTTGAGAAAGCTCGGCGTCGCGAATCCTATCGGCTTCTTCCTGCACATTCCGTTTCCGGTGCCGGAGATGATGCGCACCGTGCCGCCGCACGAGGAACTGATTGCGGCGATGTGCCAGTACGACGTCGTGGGCTTTCAGACGGACAGCGACAAGCAGTCGTTCATCGATTATGTGGAGCGCACGAGTCGCGGCCACTTCAACGAGGACGACGGCATGCTGCAGGCATTCGGCCGCATGCTGAAAGTGGGTGCCTATCCGATCGGCATTTATCCGGATGCGATCGCGAAGGCCGCCGAGCAGTTCGCGAACCGCAAGCAGGTGAAAAGCCTGCGCGACAGCATGCACGGGCGCAAGCTCATCATGAGCGTCGACCGCCTCGACTATTCGAAGGGTCTCGTCGAGCGCTTTCAGGCGTTCGAGCGGCTTCTGCTGAACGCGCCGGGCTGGCATGGCCGCGTGTCGCTCGTGCAGATCGCGCCGCCGACGCGCTCGGACGTGCAGACCTACCAGCGCATCCGCCAGAATCTCGAAGGCGAGGCGGGCCGCATCAACGGACGATTCGCCCAGCTCGACTGGACGCCGATCCAGTATCTCAACCGCAAATACGAGCGCAATCTGCTGATGGCGCTATTCCGTCTCTCGCAGGTCGGCTATGTGACGCCGCTGCGCGACGGCATGAATCTCGTCGCGAAGGAGTATGTCGCGTCACAGGATCCGGCCGATCCGGGCGCGCTCGTCCTGTCGCAGTTCGCGGGCGCGGCAGATCAATTGCCGGGCGCGCTCGTCGTCAATCCGTTCGATTTGTCTCAGATGTCCGAAGCGCTGGAGCGTGCGTTGTCGATGCCGCTCGCCGAGCGTCAGGCGCGTCACGCAGACATGATGGCGCCGCTGCGCGAGAACAACCTTTCGGTATGGCGCGATTCGTTCATGTCGGATTTGCGCAGTGTCGCCACCGCGACGTCCGTTACCGAAAAGACCGTCAAGACGGTGAAGCAGGGCGCAGCCGAAGCCAGGCGTCCGGCGGCGAAGGCCTGAATCCGTACTGAACGTCGTCACGCACTCAGAGCCCCGCGCCTCGAAAGAAGCGCGGGGTTTTTCATGCGTCGCTCCGGAACGGTCGCGGAACGGGATTTGCGGATTCATCACGGACACGATCGAAGGAGGTCATGATGAGTGGAAGCACATTGAACCCGCCCGAAGACGACGGCGCGGAATACGGCAAGGGGCACGGCACCGGAGCACTCGGCCCGAGCGACTCGTCGGACAGCGGGTCGGACGTGCAGGGCGAAAAGCGCTATCCCGGCGACATCGAAGATGAGCTGGACGCGCACGCGCTCGGCCAGTCCAAGGCGGAGCTAGCCAGCGATACGGACCGCTTCGGCACTGGCGAAAGCGCGTCGGCGGACGGCGACAACAATCTGGAGGCCGACTCCGATATCCTCCCCGACGAAGTCGAGGATGAAACCCGCAGTCTCGCCGACGAAGACGCCGACCCGGCCGCCGACCAGCCCTGACACGTACTGCAGAGCGCAACACGAAAGCGGCGCGCTTCCCACGGAGCGCGCCGTTTTTTACACACGGTTCGCAGCGCGGCGCTAACATCGTCGATTGACACTTCAAGCCGCGCTCACGCTCCCCGCCGATGGACCAGGACGTCTCCGCCCCTCAATCCGCGCCCGTCGCCTCGGGCCGCACGTCGCGTTTCGGCTGGCTTTCGTGGGTCGTCGATCCGATCACGCAATGGTCGCAGGATCACTGCCTGATGTTCTCGGCGGCGATCGCGTTCTTCGCGGCGTTTTCGCTTGCGCCGACGCTCGTCATCGTGATCGCGGTGGCGAGCGTCTTCTTCGGCGCCGATGCCGTGCAAGGGCGGCTCTTCGCCGAGATCAGCGGTGTCGTGGGCGTGGACGCCGCCCGCACGCTGGAGGCGATCGTCGCGAACGCGTGGCACGCCGACATCGCGCGCAGCACGGCGATTCTCTCTGTCGCGGGCGTGCTGATCGGCGCGTCGGCGACGTTCTCCTCGCTGCACAGCGCGCTCAACGTCATCTGGCCGACGCCTGCGGTGAGCACGCGCGAGAGCATCGTCACGCTGCTGCGCGTGCGGCTGATGTCGTTCGGGCTGGTGGTCGGTTCGGGGCTGCTCGTCGCGGTGCTGCTCGTACTCGATGCGCTCGTCGAGATACTCGGGCATTGGGTGCTCGGCGACGGCAGCCCGTTCATCGTCCTGTCGGGCCTCACGCGGCGCGCGATATCGCTCGGTGTGCTGATGATCGCCTTCACGGTACTGCTCAAGTTCCTGCCGACGACGCGCATGCGCTGGTGCGATGCCGCGCTCGGCGCCGCCGCCGCCGCGCTGCTCTTCGAAGGCGGCAAGCGCCTTTTCGCGTTCTATCTCGCGCACGCGGGCACGGCGAACATGTTCGGCGCGGCCGGATCGCTCGCGATCATCCTCATGTGGCTCTACTACTCGGCCGCGGTCTTTCTGCTCGGCGCCGAGCTCGCGGCGACGGCGGCGAGAAAGCGCACGCATCGCGCGTCGGGCTGGCGCTGACCGGACAAAAAAAGGCCGTCCGAAAGCGGACGGCCCGCGATTACGCTCGTGTCGCTCAGGCGCCTCGCTTGACCGGGTCGTCGCCGAACGCTTGAGAGCGTGAAAACCGATGACGCGCGCGCCGCATCACGCCTGACGGCGCAGTTCGGCGGGCGGCACCTTCATCAGATGGCGATACTTCGCCACCGTGCGGCGGGCGACGATCACGCCCTGATCCGCGAGCATCTTCGCGAGACTCACATCGGACAGCGGATCGCGCGTGTTCTCCTTCGAGATCATTTCCTTGAGCAGCGCGCGCACCGCCGCAGCCGAGCAGGTGCCGCCGCTTTCCGTGCTCAGTTCGCGCGGGAAGAAGTGCTTGAACTCGAAGATGCCGCGCGGCGTGGCCATATACTTGTTGCCGGTCGCGCGCGAGATGGTCGATTCGTGCAAACCGAGTTCATCGGCGACATCGCGCAGCACGAGCGGCTTGAGCGCGATCTCACCGTAGTCGAAGAACGCCTTCTGATGCGAGACGATGCATTCGGCGACGCGCTGGATCGTCGTGAAACGCTGCTGCGCGTTGCGGATCAGCCAGCGCGCTTCCTGCAACTGCTGCGCGAGCGGCGAGCGGCTCGCGCCGGCCGATTGCGCGAAAAGCTCTGCATACATGCGATGGATGCGCGCGCGCGGCAGCACGGCCGGGTTGATCGTCACGACCCATTGCTTCTTCACCTGACGCACGATAACGTCGGGCACCACGTAGTTGTCCTCGCTCTGGCCGTAGTTCTCGCCCGGCTTCGGATCGAGGCGGCGCACGAGCGCGCACGCGATGCGCAGTTCATCCGCGCTGCAGCCGATCTTTTTTTGCAGTTCGGCCTGCTCGCGCCGCGCGAGACGCTCCAGATGATGCGTGACGATCTCGAGCGCAACCGCACGGCCCGGCGTGTGCTCTTCGAGCGCTTCGAGCTGCAGCGCGAGGCATTCGGAGAGATTGCGCGCGCCGACGCCCGGCTTGTCGAGCGACTGCACGAGCTTGAGCGCGATATTGAGTTCATCCTCGTGCAGCGCGGGCTCGATTTCCACGACATTGGCGAGCTCGCTCAATTCCTGGCGCAGATAGCCGTCGTCGTCGAGCGCTTCGATGATGAGTTGCGCAATCGCGCGATCGCGCTCGTTCAGCTGATAGAGGCGCAACGCGTCGTGGAGCGTTTCATGCAGCGACGGCTCGATGCGCACCCAGTCGGCGGGATCGGAGCCTTCGCCGTCGCTGCCATTGCGCGAGCCGCGGCCGAAGGGATCGGATGAGAATTCGCTCATCGAATCTTCGCGCGAGCCGGCATCGGCGCTTTGCTCGCTTTCCATGCTTGCTTCGGGCGCGAGCGGCGCCTCGGTGGTGTCGCTGGTGGCGGTCGACGAGAGCGCCGATTCTCCCATCGAACTGCCGTTGTCGGCGCCGAGCGCGTTGTCTTCGGTCTGTGACTCGTCGTATTCGAGGAACGGATTGGTATCGAGCGCGTTGCGCAGTTCTTGCTGGAACTCCAGTGACGAAAGTTGCAGGAGACGGACTGACTGCTGCAGACGCGGCGTGAGCGCGAGCGTTTGCTTCGCGCGGAGTTCGAGTGTAGGCGGCATTGCTTGCTAATCCTCGATTGTTCTATACGTAATGGGCAGGTTTGCGAACCATTAAAGCAATGGCCGTGCCAACGTTGCGCAAGCTCGCGTTGCGACTACGTTTTTGGCCGTCCGCTACACGTTTGCGAAGCAATCAGGAGCCTTCTTTCACGCAGTTTTTACACGCGCTCAGACAAAAGCACCGCGGGTTTGCGGCCGCGAGAGATGCGTTGCGCCAGACGGTTCTTCGACCGTCGAAGATTTGTTCGCGCACGCACGAACGCCTTGCTGCACGGTCCGTTCAGCGCACCTCAGGAGAAGTTTGTGAGCGCGGTGATGTGATCCGGCACGCAAGTTGCGGCAGAAGGCTCACGATCCGCGTGCTACGGGCGCGGACGTAATCGAAGAGCCGCCTCGCGCAAAGGCGAACGGGGCGCCAGACCAAAATCGAAAAAATGGGAGTATTGCCATGAAGACGACTCAAATCCTTAAGGCAGCCGGCGGTATCGCATGTGTGGTGTTCGCACTCAACGTCGGCGCACAAACGAATGCGGCGTCGTCGACGAGCGGTTCCGGCACGTCGATGGGCCAGAAGGTCGATGACAGCGCCATCACCACCAAGGTCAAGGCCGAATTGCTCGGCGCGAAGAACGTCAAGTCCACGCATATCCACGTCAAGACGCATGGGGGCGTGGTGTCGCTGACGGGCACGGTGCCTTCGGCAGAGGACAAGACCGCCGCCGAAGAAGTCGTCTCGAACGTTTCGGGTGTTGCTTCCGTGAAGAACCATCTTAAAATTGCCGCCAAGTAATGGCATAGTTCGTATGCCCGGCTTCGCCACGGCGGGCCGCGGTTGAGTGCCAGTAGTACGGAACCCGCGCGGGGTTCGACGATTCGCCACAATCAGGCGAAGAATCGGACGAAGCGCGGGTTCTCGCATGGGGGCATGGGGTCGCGTCGCATCGCCCGATGCTTCAGTCGCAGTTCACGCATGACGCTTCACGCAGTGCGCATCACCTCGCAGCACTTCGAAACTTAAAAACGAGTACGACCGTTCAGGACCGTACTTGCACAGGCGGCTCTCGAATGCGCAGTAGCCCGGCATTCAGAGGCCCCGGCAAAAAGGAGCTCTTCATGAAGACGAAAAAGATGGCATTGATCGGCGCGCTCGCGCTGGCATTCTCGACGGCGGCATTCGCGCAGGCAGCTTCCGATGCGGCCACGACCGGCGCGGACGCCGGCACCCACGCGAAGAAGCAGAAGGGCACCTATCTGCATCAGCAGGACAAGGCGCACAAGCTGAAGGGCGCGTCGGCAGCGGCGGCGGCTTCGGCGCTCGGCACCAACGACAAGGGTCAGCCGCAGTAAGGCGTCGGCCCGACGCTCGACGAAAAAACGGCCGCATCGCGGCCGTTTGTCTTTATGCGGCCCGTTCGTCATCGGGCCGCTGCTACGTCGATGCTTCAGGACTTCGCGGCTGCGTATTGATCGCGCAGATCGCGGATGCGGTCGTGATTCTCGACCACGCCCTGATACTGACGCTCGACGATCTGGCGGATATCGGCAGGCAAATCTTTATCCAGCGCCTCGCGGTAGTTCTTCTTCGCGGCATCTTCGCCACGCTCGCATTCGGCGAGAATCGCGTGGTCGCTGTGGCCGGTCACGGCCGACTTTACATCGACCCAGCCGCGATGCAGCGCGCCGGCCATCGAGCCGCCTGTTTCGGGCTTACCGCCCAGACGCGCGACGACATCCTGTAACTCGCGCGCGCCTTCGGCGCACTTCTGCGCGCGATTCTGAAACAGCAGCTTGAGGCTCGGATCGCGCGTATCCTCGGCGGCCTTGAGAAAACCCTTTTCCCCGTCCTTCGAGGTTTCGACGAGATCGTTGAGTACCGATACGACGTTCGTGCTCATATAACACCTCCTTTTAGTTTCGATATTTGCCACTGCGCAGCCTCCCTGCGGGACGCGGCTCGCCGAGTCATTGCGCACGCAGCGTGCCCGCGCTTCCTGTTCAGGGGCACGTGATTTGCTGCCGACACGGCAAACAGCGCGCATGGGTTAGACGCGCAGACCACGGCAATGGGAGCGAACACAGTGAAATTCCTTAATCGACTCGCACATCGCGAGTTCCTTACTCTCGTCGCTGTCGCGGCATCCGCGCTGACCTTGCACATCCGTGAGCGCGTTATCGACATGCACGCGCAACCGGCGCAGGCATCTCACCTGGAATATGGACCGCTCTGCGAAGCGCCCGCCGCGCGCACCGGCAAGGCGCGCGTTTTGCCTGCCGCTTGCGGCGTGCGTGCGAACAGGCGGCCGGATCGGACGCACGCGTCGTGGGTGTGACGCGTTCGGCGCAAACGCATCAGCACAAACGCCCGCGGGAAGCGGGCGTTTTTTCATTCGCGGGGTGAAAACGATCACGCACGCGTCTGCGCGAACTCCTTTACCGGATGCGGCGGCTGCAACGGGTCGAAGTCGCTCCAGCGGCCCTGTTTCCA
>Ga0105251_10001759_pt1 | contig 18058 bp, 14 predicted proteins | sample KBSS64metaG_FD_80424 | JGI IMG/M metagenome (GOLD analysis project Ga0105251, IMG submission 80424) | Switchgrass rhizosphere microbial communities from Kellogg Biological Station, Michigan, USA - KBS S6-4 metaG | ecosystem: Host-associated > Plants > Roots > Rhizosphere > Soil | place...
AAGAGATCCGGCCAATATCCCCTGGCGTGATGTGGGCGTCGATATTGTTATTGAGGCCACGGGTTTCTTTACCAGTCGCGAGCAGGCTGTAGTACACATCAATAGCGGCGGAGCAAAACGCGTCATCATCTCTGCACCGGGTAAAGATGACGACTTAACGATAGTGATGGGCGTTAACCACCAGCAGTACGATCCGGAACGCCATTATGTCGTGAGCAATGGCAGCTGTACCACTAACGGCCTTGCGCCTGCCGCACAGGTTTTGCATCAGCAGTTTGGTATTGAACACGGCTTGATGAACACCACTCACGCTTACACCAACAGCCAGGCGTTACACGATCAACCGGAAAAAGACCTGCGTGGTGCGCGAGCTGCCGCCCTCTCCATTGTTCCTTACTCCAGCGGCGCGGCAAAAGCGTTAGGCAAAGTCATTCCTGAACTGGACGGACGCCTGACCGGTTACTCATTGCGAGTGCCTGTACCCGTCGTTTCTATCGTTGATTTAACTGTAACCTTAAAACGTCCGGTCACCGTCGCCCAGGTGAATGCAGCATTCCTGGAAGCAGCAACAAGCGGCCCGCTGAAAGGCATTTTGGGCTACAGCGATGAACCGCTGGTATCGAGTGATTATCAGGGTGATCCACGTTCTTCTATCATCGACGGGCTTTCGACGCTGGTGATTGGCGGTAATCTGGTCAAGATATTGGCCTGGTACGATAACGAATGGGGCTTCTCTAACCGCCTGGTCGACCTTGCAACAATGATGGCTAAACGCGGGCTCTAAAAATGCTCTCGCAAGCCTTTTAAGATCCACGCACCTGCGTGGATCTTTTTCACAGACAAAACAACAACGAGACGAACTCGACGTTACCGCTTTGCTTCTGGAGTATATTCATCAGACTCCCCCCAAAGCAAAGAGGCTGTAAATGACGATCTCTGCGTTTAACCACAAAAAACTGACGCTTCACCATGGTCTGTTCGTAGCAATGAGCGCCATATTTTCATTAGGTTCTACGGCGCATGCCAACGACACTCCCGCTTCAGGCTACCAGGTTGAAAAAGTGGTTATCCTCAGCCGCCACGGTGTGCGAGCTCCCACCAAAATGACACAAACCATGCGCGACGTAACACCCAATACCTGGCCCGAATGGCCAGTAAAACTGGGTTATATCACGCCACGCGGTGAGCACCTGATTAGCCTGATGGGTGGGTTTTATCGCGAGAAGTTTCAACAACAGGGGATTTTATCGCAAGACAATTGCCCTACTCCGAACTCAGTTTACGTCTGGGCAGACGTCGATCAGCGTACGCTTAAAACGGGCGAAGCTTTCCTGGCAGGACTTGCCCCGCAATGTGGTTTGACTATTCACCACCAGCAGAATCTTGAAAAGGCCGATCCGTTGTTCCACCCAGTGAAAGCGGGTATCTGCACAATGGAGAAAAATCAGATTCAACAGGCCGTTGAAAAGGAGGCGCAAACCCCTATTGATAATCTGAACCAACACTATCTCCCGTCTCTAGCCTTGATGAACACTACCCTCAACTTTGCAAATTCTGCCTGGTGTCAGAAACATAGTGTGGATAAAATCTGTGATTTAGGGCAATCCATACCGAGCAAACTATCGATAAAAAACAATGGCAGCAAAGCCGATCTCGATGGGGCTGTTGGTCTTTCATCCACTCTTGCTGAAATTTTCCTGCTGGAATATGCGCAAGGGATGCCACAAGCGGCCTGGGGGAAGATTCATTCAGAGCAAGAGTGGGTGGAGTTGCTGAAACTGCATAACACCCAATTTGATTTGATGGCACGCACGCCTTATATCGCCAGACATAACGGGACGCCTTTATTGCAGGCCATCAGCAACGCGCTGGACCCGAACGCCACCGCAAGCAAGCTGCCTGATATCTCGCCGGACAATAAGATCCTGTTTATTGCCGGGCACGATACCAATATTGCCAACATCTCAGGCATGCTCAACATAAGCTGGACGCTACCTGGACAACCTGATAACACCCCTCCCGGTGGCGCTCTGGTCTTTGAGCGCCTGGCTGATAAAGCCGGAAAACAATATGTTAGCGTGAGCATGGTGTATCAGACACTCGAGCAGTTGCGCGCTCAAACACCGCTTAGCCTTAAGGAACCCGCAGGAAGTGTGCAGCTAAAAATTCCTGGCTGTAATGACCAGACGGCTGAAGGATATTGCCCGCTGCCAACATTCAAACGCGTGGTTAGCCAAAGCGAAGAACCAAGCTGCCAATTGCAGTAGTAGAGGGAAAACTTGCTACTGCGCATGAGCGGTTACTCCGATATACGAAAAGAAAAAGCCGCTTGCGGTTAAGCAAGCGGCTTTACTCAGTATCGTTGTCTTATAAACGGAAAGACGATTACGCTTTGCTCATCATCAATTCACGCAGCGAGGCAAAATCTGCTGGCAGATTATGGGATAGCAGCGGTAAGTCAGCACGCTCAGCAAGCTCTGCAGGCAGTGGCAGAGTTTCGCCAAGGATCTCTTCTACACTCTCTTTGAATTTCGCTGGGTGTGCAGTTCCGAGGAACAGGCCATATTCACCTGGCTGGAGCTGGTCGCGCAGTGCGCGGTAAGCGATAGCAGCGTGTGGTTCAGAAACATAACCCACAGCTTTCAGCTCTTGCATGGTGGCTTTGGTGGTCTCATCAGTCACGGCCGCATAACCCAGATCGGTCAAACGCCAGGTTTTACGGCGGAACAACTCTTCCACGCGCGGCCAGTTGTTTGGCTGGCTGACATCCATAGCGTTTGAAAGCGTCGCCACAGTCGTTTTCGGGGTCCATTCGCCGTTAGCTAAGAAGCGTGGAACGGTATCGTTCGCATTGGTCGCCGCAATAAAGCGCTTGATTGGCAGGCCAAGTGATTTTGCCAGCAGGCCCGCAGTCAAATCACCAAAGTTGCCGCTTGGCACGGAAACCACCAGCTGGTTGCGTGCTTCCTGAGGCAGTTGAGCAACCGCTTCAAAGTAGTAGCAAATCTGCGCCAGTAAACGGCTGATGTTGATGGAGTTGGCAGAGTTTAACCCCAGCGCTACTTTCAGCTCTTCATCATCAAACGCTTGTTTCACCAGCGCCTGGCAGGCATCGAAATCACCGTCGATTGCGACGGTTTCAATATTGCCGCCGAGCGTGCAGAACAGTTTTTCCTGCAATGGGCTGATTTTGCCGCGCGGATACAGAATCACGACGCGCACGTTTTTCAGTCCATAAAATGCATGGGCAACCGCAGCACCAGTATCACCAGACGTTGCAGTCAGAATTGTAACCGGTTTGTCACCGCTGATATGCGTCAGCATCTGCGCCATAAAGCGCCCGCCGAAATCCTTAAATGCCAGAGTTGGGCCATGGAACAGCTCAAGACAGCCGATGTCCGGTTCAACGCTTTTAACTGGTGCAGGGAAAGCGAAGGCCGCACGCACGCGCTCTTCGAGGATTTCCTGCGGAATTTCATCACCGAGGAAAGCAGACAAAACTTTGCTACTGCGGGAGACGAAATCCATTTTCAGCATTTCGTCGATTTCTGTCAGTTCAAATTCCGGCAAATCATGTGGAAAAAACAGCCCCTGCTGTTTACCCAACCCCTGCACAATCGCTTGGGCAAAATTGACCTGCTCGTTATGATCTTTAAGGTTATACAGTTTCATGCGTTATCCCAGAACTCGTGCGCCCGCCGTATCCAGACGGCAAATATGTACAAAACCTTCCTGGTTCTGCAAATAGTGTTGGCTGAGCCAGTCAGCCACGCGTTGTGCGGTATCAGTGTTATCGCACAGCGCAAATAGAGTTGGGCCAGAGCCCGAAATACCACTCGCCAGCGCACCAATATCTGCAGCAGCCTGGCGCGCCTCGTTAAAGCGCGGCAGTAATTTAGCGCGATAAGGCTCGGCAATCACATCACGCATCAGTTTTGCCGCAAGCTGTGGCTGGCGGGTGTGACATGCGTGAATGAAGCCCGCCAGATGGCGACCGTGGCTAATACAATCCTGGCGGCGATAAAGCGCCGGCAGAATGGCTCGTGCTTCTGCGGTAGAGACTTTAATCCCCGGATACGCCAGCACCCAAAGCCATTCATCAAAACCCGGTACAGACTGGCTGATGATGCCATTTTCTTCAATCATCAGTTGCATGCCACCGAGGAAACACGGAGCAACGTTATCATAATGAACGCTGCCTGAAATGCGCCCTTCCAGCTCGCCCATCAAGCTCAGTAAACGCGTGTCGCTCAATGGTTTGCCGCAATATTCGTTCATCGCCATCAGGCCTGCGACCACGGAACATGCGCTGGAACCGAGACCGGAACCAATCGGCATGCTTTTTTCCAGCGTCATCTTCACCGGAATATTTTTGCCGATTTCCTGGCAGAAGCGCTCCCAGCACTGATAAACGATGTTCTCGCGCGGCTCGTCTGGCAATTTGCTGGCGAAGCGACCGATGTTGTTCAAACTAAAAGTGTCTGCCGCTTCGACAGTCACGTAATCCCCAAGCAGCGAGCCATCTATCGGCGATACGGCTGCACCCAGAACATCAAACCCGACGCTCATATTGGCACTGGAAGCCGGGGCGTATACTTTAACCATCTTAAACTCCTAACTTCCATGACAAAGTGCGCAATAAGTCGGCGAAAACACCGGCAGCAGTCACATCATTTCCTGCTCCATAGCCACGCAGGACTAAAGGCAAAGGCTGGTAATAATGGCTGTAGAAGGCCAACGCATTTTCGCCATTTTTAACTTTATACAATGGGTCGTTGCCATCCACCGCATCAATTTTAACTTTACAGCTACCGTCTTCTTCAATCACGCCGACATAACGCAGCACTTTTCCTTCATCACGGGCTTTTGCAACTCGCGCAGAGAACTCATCATCCAACTGCGGTAAACGTGACATAAATGACTCAACATCACCTGTAGAATCAAAGGATTCAGGTAATACAGGTTCAATGATGATATCCGAAAGCTCAAAATTACTGCCGGTTTCACGCGCCAGAATTAACAGCTTACGCGCCACATCCATACCAGAAAGATCATCACGCGGATCGGGTTCGGTATACCCCATTTCACGGGCAACTTTGGTTGCTTCTGAAAGGCTCATGCCCTCGTCCAGCTTGCCAAAAATAAACGACAGGGAGCCGGAAAGTACGCCAGAGAAACGTTGTAACTCGTCACCTGCATTAAGCAAATTTTGCAGGTTTTCGATAACCGGCAGACCGGCCCCTACGTTGGTATCGTAAAGGAATTTACGGCGTGATTTTGCCGCCGCGTTACGCATCTGGTGGTAGTAATTCATGGTCGAGGTGTTCGCCTTCTTATTCGGCGTCACTACGTGGAAACCTTCACCAAGGAAATCTGCATACTGGTCAGCAACTGCCTGGCTGGAAGTACAGTCAACAATGACCGGGTTCAGCAAGTGATACTCTTTTACCAAGCGAATCAGGCGGCCAAGGTTGAACGGCTCTTTTGCCTGGGTCAGCTCTTCCTGCCAGTTATCCAGATTCAGGCCGTGGATATTGGTCAGCAGCGCTTTCGAGTTCGCAATACCACATACACGCAGATCGATATGCTTTTGCTTCAACCAAGCCTGCTGACGTTTCACCTGCTCAACTAATGCAGCCCCCACTCCGCCCACGCCAATCAGAAACACTTCGATAACCTGGTCTGTATTGAATAGCATCTGGTGAGTCACGCGCACGCCGGTAACCGCATCGTCGTTACTGACCACGACCGAGATAGAACGCTCTGAAGAGCCTTGTGCGATGGCGACGATATTGATATTAGCGCGGGCAAGGGCTGCGAAGAACTTCGCGGAAATACCGCGCAGAGTACGCATACCGTCCCCGACGACAGAGATAATGGCCAGATGCTCCATGATCGCCAGTGGTTCAAGCAAACCTTCTTTGAGTTCGAGATAGAACTCATCATCCATCGCACGACGCGCACGTACGCAATCAGCCTGCGGCACACAGAAGCTGATGCTGTATTCAGAAGATGACTGAGTAATCAACACCACCGAAATTCCAGCGCGAGACATAGCAGCAAAGACGCGTGCCGCCATACCAACCATGCCTTTCATTCCTGGGCCTGAAACGTTAAACATCGCCATATTATTCAGGTTAGTGATGCCTTTAACCGGCAGGTCATCTTCATCACTTTCTGCACCAATCAAAGTGCCAGGCGCTTGCGGGTTACCCGTATTTTTAATCAGACAAGGAATTTGGAATTGAGCAATTGGGGAAATAGTACGTGGATGAAGAACTTTGGCGCCGAAGTAAGAAAGCTCCATGGCCTCCTGATACGACATCGATTTTAGAAGTCTTGCATCCGGTACCTGACGTGGGTCGCAAGTATAAACGCCATCAACATCAGTCCAGATCTCACAACAATCTGCACGTAAACACGCAGCCAACACGGCCGCTGAATAGTCAGATCCATTGCGACCCAGAACGACTAACTCACCTTTATCGTTCCCGGCAGTAAAGCCCGCCATCAGGATCATATGGTCAGCCGGAATACGGCTGGCAGCAATGCGGCGAGTGGACTCAGTAATATCTACAGTAGACTCAAGGTAATGCCCAACAGCGAGAAGTTTCTCTACCGGATTGATAACCGTCACATTGTGACCGCGAGCTTTAAGCAATTCAGCCATGATAGCGATAGAGAGCTTTTCGCCACGGCAGATGATAGCGGCGTTGATGCTGTCCGGACATTGCCCCAACAGGCTAATACCGTGCAGAACATGCTTCAGCTGCGCAAACTCCTTCTCAACAAACCCCTTGAGCTGCACGACAGGGAAACCCGGCTGTGCATCTGCGAGACCATTCAGAAGTTCGCTGAAAATGCGTTCTGCATCGCTGATATTCGGTAAGGCATCCTGGCCGCCAATTGTTTTTTCAATCATGGCAACGAGGTGATTGGTAATTTTCGCCGGGGCAGACAGTACGGTCGCCACCTGCCCCTGTTTGGCATTACTTTCCAGGATATCGGCAACACGCAGAAAACGCTCCGCATTTGCCACTGAAGTACCACCGAATTTCAACACTCGCATTTATTATTACCCTTGAGTTTTTAGTCCAAAAAAAAGCCCGCACTGTTAGGTGCGGGCTTTTTTCGTTTTTCCTGGTATGCGTCAGCCCGCACCGTTACCTGTGGTAATGGTGGTTGTAATAATTGTTGTCATTGGGCTGATACGAATCATGGATGTTGTGTGCTCGTAATATGATTTACCTATATTGACTAAAGTATCCGGCGACCCAAGTCAATTTATTTTTAATTTTACCACTTCTAGTGACACAGCTTACGAACGCTGAAAAAGCAGCAACAACCGCGCTTATTACACTGAAAAAATGAGGGAATCACGCCCCATCTTCACTGCTATTAAAGCAGTTTCCAGCATTATTCTCTGGCAGTTTTTTTTCGATATCATGCAGCAAACGGTGCAACATCGCCGTATCTCGCTGCGCTAACAAACCAAGACGCTGCTGTAACCAATCAACCATTTTTTGGTCGCTGCTCGCTTCAACACGCTCAAGCAAAGCAGTGATACGAGAACGCAATGCGCTTAGCTGTTTGGCATCCACCACATCATGTTCTGGCGCAGGCAGCTGTATAAGTGCTGACAACTGATAACAGTAGACCATCACAGCTTGACCAAGATTGAGCGACGGATAATCCGCAACCATCGGTACGCCGGTCAGAACATCCGCCAGTTCGAGTTCTTCATTGGTCAGCCCCGAATCTTCACGACCAAACACTAGTGCCGCAGTCCCTACCCAGGTACGTTTTTCTTCAAGTAATGGAACCAATTGTTGCGGTGTGGCGTAGTAATGAAATTTAGCGCGGCTGCGGGCAGTGGTTGCAATCGTAAAATCGACATCATGCAATGCTTCCGCCAGCGTATTAAAATGCTGTGCATTATCCAGCACATCACCAGAACCATGCGCGACCCAGCGAGCTTCAGGTTGTCGATCGGCTTCGCTATCAACCACACGCAATTCAGCAAATCCCATGGTCTTCATCGCTCGGGCTGCTGCACCAACATTTTCAGCTCTGGCTGGTGCGACCAGAATAATTATAAAACGCATTAAAACTCTCTTTAAAAAAGTGCCCGTTATTGGACATTCACAAATTTCAAATGATAATACGCATCAAAAATTTACATTAAAGTAACATTCGTATATAAAATGCATGTAATGCGAATCATAAGCACCTTGAATACATATTGGTGGTTTGACCAGCAAGAAAAGACGCAGTAAATAGCATTATCTAATTGTTTTTAATGATAAAAAAACCACATTTACACCTTCATCAATCTGATTTGCGTTGTTTACTAATCAATTCATGTAACTATATATATTATTAAAATATTGTGATGAAAGGTCGCAAAACGCTACGATGATTTCATCAAACTGTTAACGTGCTACAATTGAATTTGATATATGTCAACGAAGCGTAGTTTTATCAGATGTCTAAAGCGGTCCTGCCTGTTATGTTGCTGTTAAAATGGTATAGGATAACAACCGTTTTTGACACCGTCGGGTCCAGAGGGAAAAGTGCCCACGACCAAGCTAATGATGTTGTTGACGTTGATGGAAAGTGCATCAAGAACGCAATTACGTACTTTAGTCATGTTACGCCCAGCATGTTAATTTTTGGCATGTATTAGGCAGGTCAGGGACTTTTGTACTTCCTGTTTTGATTTAGTTGGCAATTTTAGGTAGCAAACATGCAGACCCCGCATATTCTTATCGTCGAAGACGAATTAGTAACACGCAACACGTTAAAGAGCATTTTTGAAGCAGAAGGTTATGATGTTTTTGAAGCGACTGATGGCGCTGAAATGCATCAAATCCTTTCCGATAATGACATCAATCTGGTCATTATGGATATCAATTTGCCAGGCAAAAATGGCCTTCTGCTCGCCCGTGAATTGCGCGAGCAAGCCAATGTGGCATTGATGTTCCTGACTGGCCGCGACAACGAAGTGGATAAAATCCTTGGTCTTGAAATCGGTGCAGATGATTACATCACTAAGCCATTCAACCCACGCGAATTAACCATCCGTGCGCGTAACCTGTTGTCTCGTACTATGAACCTGGGTGCAATCAGCGAAGAACGTCGTTCCGTTGAAAGCTACAAATTCAATGGTTGGGAATTGGATATCAACAGCCGTTCATTGGTCAGTCCAAATGGCGAGCAGTACAAGTTGCCGCGTAGCGAATTCCGCGCCATGCTGCACTTCTGTGAAAATCCAGGGAAAATTCAGTCCCGTGCTGAATTGCTGAAGAAGATGACAGGTCGTGAGCTGAAGCCACACGATCGTACCGTTGACGTCACAATTCGTCGTATTCGTAAGCATTTCGAATCGACCCCAGACACACCTGAAATCATCGCCACGATTCACGGCGAAGGTTATCGCTTCTGCGGCGATTTACAGGAATAAACCTGTAATCAAAAATGAATGTGAAAGGGCGGATTTTTAATCCGCCCTTTTCTTTTGTCTCGATTATCTATCTATTTCCACAAGCGGAACCGCTCCGGATCTTTCTGGATCTCGCCATTTTCTGGCATCTGCACTTTCCTTCTCATTCCGTACCAGTCGATATTTCGTGTCAGTAACATAATTGCTGAGAGCGCTACAAACAGGACACCCGTTCCGAGCAGCAGAGCACTGTCTTCAGACTGCAACAGCTGCCAGAGCACCGCATCCAGCATCAATAATCCCAGAGTGAACATCGCACTCGCTTTCCCGCTATTGAGTACAGCCTTAAGGTAAAAACCGTTAATTCCAGCACAAACCAGGCTCGCCAGTAGCCATGCTCCGTTAAACCCAATGTGCTCCGATACGGCCAGTAGAACGAGATAGAACATCACGAGCGATAGCCCAACCAGCAAATACTGCATCGGGTGAACACGCAGTCCGGTCAGTGTCTCCAGCAAGAAGAAGCTCATAAATGTTAGACCAATCAGTAAGATGGCATATTTTACGGCGCGGTCAGTCAGTTGATACTGGTCGACCGGGTTCGCTACCGTGACGCTAAAGGCTGGCAAACGGTCGACGTCAATCAGTTGACCATCATAGAAGCTGGTGTTCAGATTGTTAGCAAACCAGGTGCTTTGCCAGTTGGCGCTAAATCCACTCTCAGTGACAGTCCGCTGCTGTGGCAAAAAATCGCCCATAAATCCAGGATGCGGCCAGTTGCTGGTTAAGTTGAACTGGCTATTACGCCCAACAGGCACTACGGCAAGCTGTTTAGTTCCCATCAAATCCAGGTTAAAACGCAGCGTGAGTTTCTCATCCTGAAGACGTTTTACAGGGAGAATGGCATGTAACCCCTGCCCAACGCCTGGCAGGTTGCTACCGGGTTCAATCGGATAAGACTCACCGTTGATATCCAGTTCACCCACTTTGCCAATACCGCGTGAGTCGCCAACTGCCAGCACCACGTATGGCGTACCAATAAGAGTATCGGGACCTACCTCGTTTGAGAGCAATTGGCGATTAAACGTAGCATCAAGCGTGATAGCCGTGCGCCAGATTTGCCCCTCATAAATACCGATATGGCGTGGTTCAACGGTTTGCTTCCCCACAATATTCAAATTCTCCGGCAGGTAGTAACGAATGAACCGGCGCTCTTTCTTTATCTCTTTATTATCTTCCATAACGGTCGTTAGCTCCGTTATGGGGATGGCGATCAGTGGACCAGTAATGGTTTGCGGGCCACTGGCACTTTGGCGCAGTGATTGTTCAACATCATCCCGATAACTGCTGCGTTCATTAACTAACGAACTCAACATATTTAAGGGAATCAACAACACCACCATACATCCCAACAAGGTCATGACTTTCCAGAACAACGCAGATTTAAACATAATCCCCTCCATTTTTGATGGGCAGAGGATAGCGAGCGTTTGTGGGGGCTAAATGAAGTTATGTGAAGGGACGGTGAAGTGCGGGAGTTATTTTTCAGGCAGCGCTAATCGAGCTTGCACACCACCTTCAGGACGATTCTCAAGAGTTATGGTTCCACGATGCAAACGTGCGACTTCATGAACAAATGCCAGTCCTAAGCCACTGCTTTTTTGCCCGTTGCTGCGCGGTAATGAGTAAAAACGTTCGAATACGCGTTCTTTTGCATAATCAGGTATCCCGCTTCCTGTATCAGAAACCAGAATGGTGATCTGTCCAATATGTTGTTCAACACTTAAAACCACCTCTCCAGCGGGCGGAGTAAAATCGAGCGCATTATCCAGCAAATTCCCAACAGCTTGCTCAAGCAAAGCTGGATCACCTTCCACGGCAAGCTCTTCGGGAACATTTTTATCGATTCTTAACGAGATTTGTTTACTGCGGGCGACCACTTCGCGGCTATCGCATAGCGAAGAAAATAACGCTGGCAGATTTATCGACTGAGCCATAATTTCAACCCGGCTTTCCAGTTTTGCCTGGCGTAATAGATTATCGACCAGTTGTTGCATGCGCAGATTTTGCTGAAGAATGTTCGCAGAGAACTTCTCCACAATTTCTGGCGGCGGGCCTTCACGTAAAATTTCTGCCGCACCACGAATCGCCGCCATCGGGCTTTTCAACTCATGAGTTAGAGCATGAACGTACTGCTCTATATACGTTTTCCCTTCCAGTTTCAGCCGCATACTTTCTAGCGCCAACGCCAACTTACGCAATTCGCTACTGCCCGGCTTAGGCAGCGGTAAAGGGTGCTCGGTCGTGACCGAGTCTGCATAGCGAACCAGTTTCCCGATGGCCCGGTTAATCCACAACACAAACCCTAAACCAATCAGCAAAGCGATGCCCAGTAATGCAACGCCCGCCCATAGAATGCGCCGCTCACTTCGGCGTATAACCGGGTCCATTGCGCTGTTTGGCTTACCAACACTCAACACACCAATGATGTTTTGCCCGTCACGCACGGGTGCGGCCACATACATCACGGTGCTTTCAGGGTTGTTAGCGTTTACTGGTGTGCTGCGTGCACCGTATTTACCCTGTAGCGTCAGCCAGACATCATTCCAGCGCGAGTAATCCTCACCAGTTGCTGTGCCGCTGGAATCAAATAAAACGATCCCTTTCTTATCAGTTAGATAAACACGGTATTCATTTTTGGATTTGGTAATGCCACTGATATTGGCCTTGAAGGAGTGTTGATTAAGCCGGGAAAACGCCTGTGCGAGCTGGCCGTTTTGTGCATTTCCCGCCAGCATATCGGCTTTAGCAAATTCGGCCAGTAGCGTAGCGGTATCAATTAACGTGCCTTCCGTTGCGCGTCGAACGCCTGGTTTCACTTCCTGTAAAAAGATAGACAACACAAACCAGGCTGCAATCGCCACAATCAAAAAATAGCCCAGCAGCAGGCGCATCCCGATACGCATTAATTCACACCAAGACTGTAGCCTAAGCCACGATGCGTGTTGATCGGTGAAAGATCGGGGTTGATCACCCGCAGTTTGGCACGCAGCGTTTTAATATGCGTGTCGACCGTGCGATCAAAACTTTCTTCGGCAGTACTCCACACCAGATCCATCAATTGTTGGCGGGAAAATACTCGACCCGGCCACTGTAAAAAAGTCTTTAATAACAAGTATTCATAGCGAGTCAGCTGCAACGGCTGCTGGCACCAGGAGATCTGCGCGGCCATTTCATTGAACTCGAAAAGGCCAATCCGCTGGGCACTCCCGGCTAAAGCCTGCCGTTGTTTTTGCAGGCGACGCAGCACCGTTCGAACCCTCGCGCAAACTTCACGTGGGGAAAACGGTTTGGCGATGTAATCATCAGCGCCAATCTCAAGGCCAATCAGCCTGTCGACTTCTTCACTGCGCGCGGTAAGAAACAGCAGCGGCAAATCCGGGTAATCAGCCAGCAGGCGGCGACATAATTCAAAGCCGTTAATATCAGGCAGGCCAACATCCAGAATAGCCAGATCCGGGCGTTCTTCATGTGCAGCGTCCAGCACAGGCAAGCCGCGATCGAAGGCACGCACGGAAAACCCCTCTTGCTGTAACGTGTAGATCAACGTATCAGCAATACTGGTTTCATCTTCAACTAACCAGATAGTGGCCTGACTCATCGCGTGCTCCCTGTTACTTCCACGGCATAATTGGCACCGCACTCAGCGCATTTTTGGGTGAGCCTTCAACCACTTTGTCGGAATACGCCAGATAGGCCAGAGTGTTACGTTTAGCGTCATAGAAACGCACGACTTGCAGTTTCTTGAACACCAATGATGTCCGTTTCTGGAACACAACATCACCCTGAGTTTTACCCGCTTTGATTTTTTCGCTTAGCTCTACGGGCCCAACTTGCTGGCAAGAAATCGCCGCATCTGAAGTATCTTCTGCGAGTCCTAGCCCACCTTTAATACCACCCGTTTTTGCACGGCTAATATAGCAAGTGACGTTTTTAACATCCGGATCGTCAAATGCCTCAACAACGATCTTATGGTCAGGTCCAAACACCTTGAAAACGGTATCAACTGAGCCGATTTCTTCCGCCTGAACCCCCAGTGAAATAAATAGCAATGAACTAAGCGCGACTAAAACTTTATATTTCATATTGTTACCATTAGTTAATGATTGCCTTAAGCGACTATTCACACCTTGGGCTAAAAAACCGTTAAATATCACGTTATTAATAAAATTGTTCGAATGAGTAACTGATTTTGGCACGTCTTGTTAAAAAAAACTCTGAATGTCATGCCAACAAAAAGTGCTATCATCGCCCACATTGACGGCACTCACCGTGTCAGGATGAGGATATTATATGGATCAGACAGGGATCATTCGCGATCTATTAACTTGGCTAGAAGGCCATCTGGATCAGTCACTGTCTCTTGATAATGTGGCGGCAAAAGCAGGTTATTCCAAGTGGCATCTACAACGGATGTTCAAAGATGTTACGGGTCATGCCATCGGTGCATACATCCGCGCACGTCGTTTATCAAAGTCAGCTGTGGCGTTGCGTCTAACCGCTCGACCTATCCTTGATATTGCTTTGCAGTATCGCTTTGATTCTCAGCAGACATTCACTCGCGCCTTCAAAAAGCAATTTGCCCAAACACCGGCACTCTATCGTCGCTCACCTGACTGGAGCGCTTTCGGCATGCGTCCGCCGTTGCGTTTAGATGAGTTTACTCTTCCTCAAGCGCAATTTGTCACTCTGCCAAAAACCCATCTGGTGGGGGTCACGCAAAGTTACAGCTGCACGCTTGAACAAATCTCTGATTTCCGTAATGAAATGCGTATCCAGTTCTGGACACAGTTCCTCGGGAATTCTCCGACACTGCCGCGCGTACTATACGGTTTGCATGAGCCGCGCCCAAGTATTGAGAAAGACGACGAGCAAGAAGTCTTCTATACCACGGCGTTAACACCTGAAATGGCAAATGGGTTCTTACCCGACTCTCATCCGGTCAGCCTGGAAGGTGGGGATTACGTGCAGTTCGACTACGAAGGGCCGGGCACGGGTTTGCAGGAGTTTATCCTGACCATTTACGGAACCTGCATGCCGTCTCTGAATCTGACTCGTCGCAAAGGCCAGGATATTGAACGCTTCTTCCCGCAAGAAGAAGCGCGTGTTCATGACCGTCCGATGCAGATCAGATGTGAGTATCTGATTCCAGTACGTCGTTAATTTTCTATATACCCTTTAGCATTCGAGTGCAGCCAACACCCCTGCGGCTTGAAGGATGAAGGGTATACGTCGTTAACTAACGCTGAAGTTCATCCGACGCAGGGGCATCTAAATGCGAGATATCCCCTGCCGTTTCAACCACCCAGCCGGAAGCCAACCACGGGCTTTGCTGGTGATCCACACGGGAAATCGAACAGTTTCTTAAACGTAAGCGACGTTCAGCCCAGGCCGGTAATCCCAGAATCGTACTCACCAGGCAACCTAGCGCCATACCGTGGCTCACCAGCAACGGGCGACTGCCAACTGGTAAATCCAGGCAAGCATTCAAAGCCGCATGCATACGCTCACTCATCTCGAGCATGCTTTCCCCTTCGGGAATACGCCCATCAGCGGTGCCATTAACTAACTGACGACGCCAGCTCTCTTCTTCTTCGCTTAACGTGTCCAGATTACGACGTTCTAGCACGCCCATATCCAGCTCACGTAAACGCGCATCCAGCGTAATATCCACACCACATGCCTGCGCGATGATTTCGGCGGTACGACGCGTACGCCCTAAATCACTGGCAATAACATGCGTGATGCCTAACGTTTTGACACGCTCAGCCACCTGCTCGGCCTGGCGTTCTCCTTTTTCAGTCAGCGCACTGTCTGACTGGCCCTGAATGCGGCGCTGCGCATTCCACTGCGTTTCGCCGTGGCGAACAAGGTATACCTGTAACATGCGTTTTTTCCGTTATACTGCGGCAACAATTTCTTGAGAGTTTCACTGATTATGTACCATGTCGTCTGCGCAACAACTAATCCAGCCAAAATTCAGGCAATTCACCAGGCATTCGACGATATCTATGGGGAGGGATGCTGCCATATTGAACCCGTCGCCGTCGATAGTGGTGTGCCTGAACAGCCATTTGGAAACCATGAAACGCGAACTGGCGCACGATGCCGAATTATGAATGCCCGTCAGGTGCGTCCGGAAGCTGATTTTTGGGTGGCGGTTGAGGCGGGAATTGATGATGACAGTACATTCAGTTGGGTAGTGATTGAAAACCAAAATAAGCGTGGTGAAGCCCGTTCAGCAACGCTTCCACTTCCTGCCATCATTCTTGAAAAAGTACGTGCAGGCGAAGCATTAGGGCCTGTGATGTCCAGCTATACCGGTATCGATAAAATTGGCCGTAAAGAGGGTGCGATTGGCGTGTTTACCGCCGGAAAATTAACTCGCAGTAGCGTTTACCACCAGGCGGTTATTCTGGCGTTGAGCCCGTTTCATAACGATGTTTATCGTTAACCTTTAGGGCTCAATAATTCCTGCTCCAGCCATGCACGCAGCGCTGGTGGAGCAGATTTCAAGCTATTTGAGCCACGGGTAATAGTCGCAATCCCCGCACCAAGTTCATTTTTAAGCTCACGCTGACTCATCTCGCCGCGCAGTAACTCTTCGACAATTCTGACACGAGTCCCAAGGGCTGTGCGTTCGTCTGGTGTCAGTAACAACATCAACAACGGCATATGCAGCTGCTTATCGAACGATTGCTGTAGCAACTCCACAAAGCGGAGCCACTCTTGATTGCTTTGTTCGGCATGTTCTGCCGAGTATTGAGAGTGCTGAGTCATGTTATGCCACCCTACTTCATACTAATTAACTAGTACGATAGCATAACATGGACACCCCAAAATCAATAACGGCGTTGCCACTCAGTGTCCGTCAGCAACGGTGCGGATTTACCCATGAAGTATTGATAATACGCATCATAAGCCAGCACGTTTTTCACATATCCGCGCGTTTCTGAGAAGGGAATACTCTCAACAAACGCAACTGCGTCAATGCGACCAGCACTGTTACCCAGCCAGGTTCTGACTCGACCCGGCCCAGCGTTATACGCAGCTGAGGAGAAGATCCTGTTGTTCTCGAATTGCTGATAGACGGACTGCAAATACGTGGTACCAATATTGATATTGGTTTCAGGGTCGAGTAACTGAGAGGGGCTGCTGTAGCCGGGAATGTTGAATACTTTCACAGTATGCGCAGCCGTAGCGGGCATAACTTGCATCAAGCCGCTGGCTCCAACAGGTGATTTCACTTTCGGGTTCCAGGCACTTTCCTGACGCGCAATCGCCATTGCATAGCTTTGCGAGATATCTTTATCGCTAACATAACGAGAGAAAACATCCTTATATGCCAGAGGGAAACGCTCCTCCAGATGATCCCAGAGCTTCCCGGCGATCGTTGCCTGTACGCTAAGATCCCACCAGTTTTGATCAAACGCGTAACGCGCCAATCCTTCTTGCTCTGGTTTGCTGCGGCTGGTGATTAAATTCGCCCATTCGCTGCGCGCAGTGTTATCCATCTGCCAGTACATTAACTCGCGGACTCGCGCCATTTCTGGCCCCTGGACCAGCGCAGGATTCACCGCTACCGCTTTATCTACACGCAACGGGTAGTCTTCCCCTAAACGCTGGGCTGCCACCATTGGGTAAAATCCGCGTTGCTGCATCAAAGAATGTAGGATCTCTTTGGCTTCCGCATCCCGGCCTCGTTCCAACAATAGATCTGCTTGCCAGTAACGCCATTCATCTTTCTCTTTGGCTTCCATCGGTAAACGCGCAAGCCAGGTATTCAGGCCAGTACGATCGCCCGTTCCAAGCGCCATACGTACACGTCTTTCAACTAGCGTCGTTGATTCTGAACGCATAATGGCATCATCGCGCCATGCAGCCTGTTCGGCCGTAACATCATTGCCCATCAAACGCCAGGCGACGGTATCTCTGAGCTCCTGAGCCTGAGAGTCATTAAGTTGCTGCGCTTGCACCAATGACGGGATCATCATGCGCGCATTTTCTACGTCATCCCGGGCCACTCGGGTAAAAGCAATTGCCGCAGCCTGACGCGTAAAGTCTGTTGCACCCACGGTTTGCGCAAATGTCAGCACCGAATTGGGGTTGTTTTGCAGAGTTATTAGCGCGCTGGAGATGGTCTGGTAATCCGCAGGCATCTGGCTTGCGAGGCTAATGACCAGCGAAGTATTGCCCTCTTTCATCGCCAGGCGAATGCGTTCCAGATAGGCCAACGGATCTTGTGTCCCTGAAGAGCGCCACGCCGAGAATAAACGGTCACAGCTTGACGGCAGATTCTTCCCCGTCAGCCATAAATCTTTTGCTCCCACCCATGCGGCATCCGCCTGGCCGGTGTTCCATTTCGCGTAGTAATAATTACATTTAGATTCAGTCGTGCCCGGCTGTTCAGGGCTGAATGCCAGCAAGCCACGCCAGTCTTCACGACGGGCGAGTTCATTCACAAAGCGTGACTTCAGGGAGCGAGCTGGCGGTAGTGTTGGATTCGCCTCAATAAAGCGACTAACGACAAGCGTTGGCTCATTGATTAAGTCGTCT
>Ga0105251_10001760_pt1 | contig 18057 bp, 17 predicted proteins | sample KBSS64metaG_FD_80424 | JGI IMG/M metagenome (GOLD analysis project Ga0105251, IMG submission 80424) | Switchgrass rhizosphere microbial communities from Kellogg Biological Station, Michigan, USA - KBS S6-4 metaG | ecosystem: Host-associated > Plants > Roots > Rhizosphere > Soil | place...
GATGGAGCTGGAGGATTGCGGCATCGTCAGTCACCTTGAGTGGCGTATTGATGAGACGCTGCTGAGCGAAGCGCAGCGCGTCACGCTGTTTCGCGTCTGTCAGGAGGGGCTGAACAACATTGTAAAACACGCCAGCGCCAGCGCCGTGATGCTGAAAGGCTGGCAACAGGAGGGTCGCGTTTTGCTGGTGATTGAAGATGATGGCTGCGGTCTGCCGCCAGGTTCCGGTCAGCAGAGCTTTGGTCTGGTCGGGATGCGCGAACGCGTGAGTGCGCTGGGCGGCTCCCTGACGATCTCCTGCACCCATGGAACCCGCGTCAGCGTGCATCTGCCGCTGCGTTCGGCCTGAGGAATCACCGTGTTTAACTTCCTGAAAACGCCCGCTAACGACGCCCCGCTGCAGGACAAAGGTGAGATTGATAGCCGCTATCGCTACTGGCGACGGCACATCATGTCAACCATCTGGATCGGCTATGCCCTGTTCTACTTTACCCGCAAAAGCTTCAACGCGGCAGCACCTGAAGTGATCGCCAGCGGTGTGATGATGCGAACCGATATCGGCCTGCTGGCGACGCTGTTTTACATCACTTATGGCCTGTCGAAGTTCTTCTCCGGTATCGTCAGTGACCGCTCCAATGCCCGCTATTTTATGGGACTGGGGCTGATCGCTACCGGCGTGGTCAATATCCTGTTTGGCTTCTCCACCTCGCTATGGGCTTTTGCGCTGCTGTGGACCATCAACGCCTTTTTCCAGGGCTGGGGCGCGCCGGTCTGCGCGCGCCTGCTGACCAACTGGTATTCGCGTAACGAGCGCGGCGGCTGGTGGGCATTATGGAACACCGCGCACAACGTTGGCGGTGCGGTTATCCCGATCGTTATCGGTGCGGTGGCACTGCACTATGGCTGGCGAACCGGGATGATGATTGCGGGCAGTTTAGCGATACTCGCCGGACTGTTTCTCTGCTGGCGTCTGCGCGACCGGCCTCAGACTGTCGGCCTGCCCACTGTAGGCGACTGGCGACAGGATGAGATGGAGATGGCGCAGCAGCAGGAAGGCGCAGGTCTGAGTCGCAAAGCGATCCTGACCCGCTACGTGCTTTTCAATCCCTATATCTGGCTGCTGTCATTGTGTTACGTGCTGGTCTATGTGGTTCGCGCCGCGCTCAATGACTGGGGGAATCTTTACATCTCCGACACGCTGGGGGTGGATCTGGTGACGGCCAACTCGGTAGTCACCCTGTTTGAGCTGGGCGGTGTGATAGGCGCGCTGGTCGCGGGATGGGGCTCGGACAAGCTGTTTAATGGCAACCGTGGCCCCATGAACCTGATTTTTGCAGCCGGGATTTTGCTTTCCGTCGGCTCACTGTGGCTGATGCCCTTTACCAGTTACGTGATGCAGGCCGCCTGCTTTTTTACTACCGGTTTCTTCGTCTTCGGCCCGCAGATGCTGATCGGCATGGCGGCTGCCGAGTGTTCGCATAAAGAGGCGGCGGGCGCGGCAACCGGCTTCGTCGGTCTTTTCGCCTATCTCGGCGCGTCACTCTCCGGCTGGCCGCTGGCGTGGGTAATCGACGTCTGGCACTGGAGCGGCTTCTTTGCGGTGATTGCCACGGCGGCGGGGATATCCGCCCTGCTGCTGTTGCCGTTTTTAAATGCTCAGGCGCCGAGATCCCTGCCTGAAGCGTGATACGCCTCTCCTTTTTGCCCAAGGTGGGGCAAAACTAAGAAATTTTCCTGGTTTCGCCTGGATGCTGTCTCAGGCCTGTCTGGCGGCAAGTTTTTACAATGCCAGCCATTAGCTGCCCATTGCAGCTATTCCAACCAGGAGAATCCCCTTACATGCTGGCATTCCTCAAACAGGTGCGCAGACCAACGCTGGATCTGCCAATCGAACTGCGGCGCAAGATGTGGTTCAAGCCGTTTATGCAGTCCTATCTGGTGGTCTTTATCGGCTACCTGACCATGTATCTAATCCGCAAAAACTTCAATATCGCGCAGAACGATATGATCACCACCTACGGACTGAGCATGACGCAGCTGGGGATGATCGGTCTGGGTTTCTCCATCACCTATGGCGTCGGGAAAACCCTGGTCTCTTATTATGCTGACGGCAAAAACACCAAGCAGTTCCTGCCGTTTATGCTGATTCTTTCGGCCATCTGTATGCTGGGTTTCAGCGCCAGCATGGGCACAGGTTCCGTCAGCCTGTTCCTGATGATCGCCTTTTATGCTTTAAGCGGATTCTTCCAGAGTACCGGCGGCTCCTGTAGCTACTCCACCATCACGAAGTGGACGCCGCGCCGCAAGCGTGGCACCTATCTGGGGATGTGGAATATCTCCCACAACCTCGGCGGTGCCGGTGCGGCAGGCGTGGCGCTGTTTGGTGCCAATGTGCTGTTCAACGGCCATGTGATTGGGATGTTTATCTTCCCGTCTATTATCGCGCTGATTGTTGGTTTTATCGGCCTGCGCTACGGCAGCGATTCCCCGGAGTCTTATGGCCTGGGCAAGGCCGAAGAGCTGTTTGACGAAGAGCTAAGCGATGAGGATAAAGAAGCTGAAGATGAGTCGATGACCAAATGGCAGATCTTTGTCGAGTACGTACTGAAGAACAAGGTGATCTGGCTGCTCTGCTTCGCAAACATCTTCCTCTATGTGGTGCGCATCGGGATCGATCAGTGGTCAACGGTTTACGCCTTCCAGGAGCTGAAGCTCTCTAAAGAGGTGGCGATTCAGGGCTTTACCCTGTTTGAAGTGGGTGCACTGGTGGGTACGCTGATGTGGGGCTGGCTATCCGATCTGGCCAATGGCCGTCGTGCGCTGGTGGCCTGCGTCGCACTGGCGTTGATTATCGCCACGCTCGGGATCTATCAGCATGCCAGCAACCAGTATGTCTATCTGGCCTCGCTGTTCGCACTGGGCTTTCTGGTCTTTGGCCCACAGTTGTTAATCGGCGTTGCCGCGGTCGGCTTTGTGCCGAAAAAAGCGATTGGCGCAGCGGATGGGATCAAAGGCACTTTCGCTTACCTGATTGGTGACAGCTTTGCTAAGTTAGGTCTTGGGATGATCGCTGACGGCACACCGATATTTGGCCTGACCGGCTGGGCTGGCACGTTCGCCGCACTGGATATCGCCGCTATCGCCTGTATCTGCCTGATGGCGTTGGTTGCGGTGATGGAAGAACGCAAGATTCGCCGCGAGAAACGACTACAGCGTTTGAAGATGGTGTAAAGATAAACTCTGGCCCGGCGTAAGCCGGGCTTTTTTTGGCAACTGGTATGTCCCAGACTGGCTGCCGATTAGCCTGCAAAACCCTCCCAATCTCTTCCCTCACATTTTTCACCCCACCCGAATTATTTCAAAAATACCCCTTCAGGTGGTCAGCCTGCCCACTCTGTTGTGGCCATGTTTTAATATTTACATGGCTGAGGGCCTTTGTTTAGATGATAACTGACACCTCGAATAAAAAATTAAGCGGAACCTGATGATGATGAAGGCGCTGACTGAGCGGCAACTGACGATTATGCGACGGCTTATTTCTCATAACAGTTACGTGAGCCTGCAATTTATTTCTGAAAAAACAGCCATCACCAGCCGAACCTTACGCCGCGACATCGCTGACATTAATGAAAAACTGGCTGACTTGGGGATCAATATCAGCGGAAAAAGTGGGAGAGGGATCACAATTAAATTCTCTGATTCCCAGGCAGAAATAGCTGCGCGCCGGATTTTTTCAACCGAGGTGGATGATTTCAGCAGCAACTTCAGAATGCTAAAAATAGCATCGGATTTATTAATGCTTTCACCAAAAAGTTCATCCATTAGCGAGCTCGCGGATAAATACTTTATCAGCCGTGCGTCGATAGTGAATGATTTAAAAACACTGGAAGTCTGGTTGCATCAGTTTAATTTAACGTTATTGAAAAGTCGCGTCGGCACCAGTATTAAAGGCAGTGACCAGAATATTCGCATGGCGATGAAAGCGCTGGTATTAAAATCGATTTATAACCGTCAGGACATGATGGAAAGCCGCCTGGATGAAAGCACGCTGCAGGAGCTTTCAGAGAAATTTGGTCAGCAGGCTGTCCATTTTACCCTGCAACTCATCAATTTTATTGAACAGCAACTGCACTATACGATTAGCGATCCTTACTACATTAATTTGTTTACCCACATTCTGGTGCTGATTCACCGCAGTCACTCGCCGATGCCCAGGACCGACGCGCGCGCAGTGACCATGAACAGGGTCAGCGATCATCACGCCTGGCAGGTTTCGCTGGCGGTGGTAGAGCGCATCGACACCGCCTGTAACACGGTGCTGGTGGCTGAGGAGTCTCACTCTATCTATCAATATCTTGTCTCATCCGGTAAAGCGGGCGGTGAAGTACCACTGCAGGATGAGTCGTTAATTTCGGAACGTGAAACCCGCTTTGCGCAGGAGTTGATTCGCCGGGTGGCGCAGCGCATCAACATTGAAATCACGACCGACCAGAACCTGCAGGCGTCGTTGTCCTCGCATATCAAGCCGATGCTGAACCGTCTGAGATATCACATCCGGATTAAAAATCCGCTGCTGCATGATATCCAGTCCGAGCTGGGAACAGTGTTTGCCGCCGTCAAAGCGGTGATCAACCAACTGACGCAGGAGTACAGCCTGGATGAAATCAGTGACGATGAGGTGGCGTACCTGACGGTGCATATCCAGGCGGCCATCGAAAACAGCATCAAAGTTAAGCGGGTACTGCTGGTCTGCTCCAGCGGTCTGGGCACGTCGCAGCTGCTTTACGGGCGGATTATCCGCGCCTTTCCCGACTGGAAGATCATCGACATCGTACCTGGAAAAAATATCGCGGACTCCCTGAAACGCCATGAGTGTGATGTGGTGATCTCTACTATCCGGCTGGAGCCGCTGGAAAAACCGGTGGTTTATGTTTCAGCCCTGTTTTCGGCGAAAGATATCGCAAGAGTCACAGAGTGTCTGGTATCGAATTCAATTAATTAATAATGGAGAAGTAACATGACAACAGCCGTGGCGATTAATGAAGTGCTGAAAGAAGAGTGCATTATTCTCGATGTCGATTGCCAGACGAAAGAGCAGATTATTTCTCAGTTGACTGACCTGCTCTGCCAGACCGGCGCGGTCACTGATAAAGCAGCATTCCTGAAGGATGTTTATCTGCGTGAAGAATTGGGCTCTACCGGATTTGAAAATCATATTGCGATTCCGCACGGTAAATCTGCTGCCGTAGCCAAAACCCGGATTGCCGTGGGCCGTTTACGCCGCGATATTCCATGGGAAACCATTGACGGCACCAGTGTTCGTTTAGTGATTCTTTTCGCGGTAAAAGAGTCTGATAAAGATGTCGGCCATATCAAAATGCTCGCCAGAATATCCATTGCGCTGGGCGATGAAGATGTCGTTGAACAGTTACTGACTGTCGCGCATCGTGAAGAGATGTTTCATTTACTGTTATCCCGCTCGGGAGCCTGAATAAATCAGAGAATGTAATGAGATAAAAAGCTTAAGGAGGTATTCCAGGTTGTAGCCATTCCTTCAGACCGAAAAACATAAATATAAAATTTTCACTGGAGAACGTTTATGAACATTATTGCCATTACCGCCTGTCCTACAGGTGTAGCCCACACCTACCTGGCCGAAAGTAATTTGAAAAAAGCGGCTAAAAAACTGGGCCTGAATGTATTAGTTGAAACTCAGGGCGCGATTGAAAGCGAATATATTTTCAGCGAAGACGATATTCATCGGGCCGACGTGGTGCTAATTGCCGCGGATAAGAAAGTAGAGATGGCGCGCTTCCAGCACAAAAACGTGATTGAGGTGCCCGTTACCCGAGCCGCAAAAGATGCCGAAGGCCTGTTAAACGCCATCGTGAACGGCGAGCTGGCTCCTCGCCTGGTGGATTCAGCATCGCCGACGAATGCGTCTGAACCGGCTAACAGTGCCCGTGAAACGTCAGGTTCCCGCTCCTGGATGTCTGAGATTTATGTGCACCTCATCACCGGTGTGAACCTGATGATTCCGTTTGTCGTGGCGGGCGGCATCCTGATCGCCCTGAGCTTTTCATTCGGGATTACTGCGGCCACACCAGGGGACGCGAATTTCAGCCCGATAGCGAAGATGCTCTCTGATATTGGCGGCGGTTCGGCCTTTGCCCTGATGCTGCCGATTCTGGCACTGGGCATCAGCCAGTCTATCAGCGGCAAAGCAGGCATCGTGGCGGGCGCAGTGGGCGGGATGATGGCGATCCACACCGGCTCCGGATTCCTGGGCGCACTGATTGCGGGATTCCTGGCCGGATACATCACGCTGTTGATCAATAACCATATTCATCTGCCTAAAGCGGTCGCCGGCCTGAAACCCATTTTGATTGTGCCGCTGCTGAGTGTGCTGCTGACCGGTGCACTGATGGCGCTGTTGATTGGTGAGCCGATTAAAATGCTGCTCGGCTGGCTGACCGCCTTCCTGAGTTCTCTGGGTAACGCTAACGCCGCCCTCCTCGGTCTGCTGTTCGGCATGATGGTGGCCTTCGATATGGGCGGCCCGCTGAACAAAACCGTCTGTATGTTTGCGATTGGCCTGATGTCGAGCGGCATCTATGGACCGATTGCCGCCTGTATGGCGGCGGGCATGGTGCCGCCGCTGGGCATCGCGCTGGCAACCACCCTCTTCCGCCGCAAATTCACAGAGCTGGAGCGTGAGACCGGCAAAGTCACTTACATCCTCGGTCTGTCGTTTATTACCGAAGGCGCGATCCCCTATGCGGTCGCCGATCCGTTGCGCGTCATCCCGGCCATTGTGGCGGGTTCCGGCCTCGCAGGCGCCCTGTCGATGATGCTGGGTTGCGCTTCCCGCGCCCCGCACGGCGGCATTTTCGTCATCTTCATTCCTAACGTGATCAGCCATGTCATGGCTTATCTGTTTGCGATCGCTGCAGGCAGTCTGCTGACAGCGCTGATCCTGCTGTTTCTGAAAAAAGATATCTCCGTTCCTGAACAACAAGGATAAAACCTATGCTTTACAACATGAAAGACTTGCTCAGCGTTGCACAACAGCATCAGTTTGGTGTCGGTGCATTCAACATCGCCAGCGCGGAATTTGGACGGGTGGCGGTTGAGACTGCCGAGAGACTCGATTCACCGCTGATTCTGGAGATCCATCCTGAGGAAATGGCCTTCACCGGCCCGGAGTTTATCGGTTATCTGCGGACGCTGGCGATTCAGGCGCGGGTGCCGGTGGTGATCCATCTGGACCATGGCCGCTCGCTGGAAGAGGTGATGAAAGCGATCTACGCCGGTTTTACCTCTGTAATGATTGACGCCTCGTCTCACCCTTTTGAGCAGAACATTGCGCTGACGAAGAAGATTGTCGAGATAGCGCACACGATTAATGTCTCCGTGGAAGCGGAGCTGGGCACCATCGGTGTGGCGGAAGGCAGCGGTGAAGGCGGCAGTAACGAGATTCTCTATACCGATCCGCAGCAGGCCGAGACCTTTGTGCGCGAGACCGGCACCGATACGCTGGCCGTCGCCATCGGCACCTCGCATGGCCTCTATCCCAAAGGGAAGCAGCCGAAGCTGGATATCGAGCGCCTGCAGCAGATCCGTAAGGTGGTGGATATCCCGCTGGTGCTGCATGGCGGGTCAGGCAACAAAGACAGCGAGGTCGCGGAATCCATTCTTTATGGCGTCGGTAAAATCAATATCTCCAGCGATATGAAGAAGGCCTTCTTCGTTGCGCTGGAACAGGAACTGAAACAGGGCGGACACGAGCCTAATTCACTCTTCGTTAAACCGATGCAGGCGGCAGGTGAAGTGGTCGCAGCGAAGATGGCGCTGTTTAGTTCGGTGGGGAAAGCGGCGCTGTATCGGTAAGCCAGTCGCCAATGACTAGTGGAACACGGCTGCGATTCAAAGAGACACTGAGGATTCGGTGTCTCTTTTGCTGCTATCACAACACTCAGCGCTCTGTGCGGCTGACTAAAATTCAGGGGCGTTTAGCGAGACGACCTGTTCAGCCACGGACGGTAATAAATGTGTTCAGCCTGGAAATCGACCGCGCCTTTATTACCGGTGAGACGCTGAGCCAGCGTTAATGCAAAATCGAAGGCGACACCCAGCCCCCGGCCACTGAGCAGATTGCCATCCTCCACCACATCCTCCATTACATACTCGCCATCTTTGACGTCCAGCCCCAGCTCGCCTGAACAGGTATAGCGACGGCCTTTCAGAAGGTTATTGCCACCCAGCACCCGGGCGGCGGCAGAGCAGATAGGGGCAATCAACATGCCGGCGTCATCATGTCGCTGAATTAAAGCAGTAACAGCAGAGCTGGCGGCCAGATTCTTAGAACCCTCAGGCCCGCCTGGCATGATCAGCGCATCGAATAAATGTGCGTCCGCTAATTCTTCAATCAGCGTATCTGCTTTAATGACGGCACCGTGGTAGCTGACGATCTCGCGCTGAGGCTGACAGGCAACGGTGGTGACTTTGATGCCAAGCCGGCTGAGGATATCGAGAGTAATAAACGCTTCTGCTTCTTCAAATCCTGTGGCCAGGAGTAATGCTTCATTTTTGGACATATTGCCTCCGATGATTTTCAATAAATGAAACACTGTTTCATTTTAGTGGCATTCTACCAGAAGTTTTCCGCTGTCGATGACTCTGTTTAAAAAAGGGAGGGTTTACAGCGTGTGCATGACAGGATGCCACTGGCAGCGCGCGGGGCCGCTGGTCTTTATTCATGCGTGAGCCATGAGCTGGTTTTTCTGCGCGGGTGATCTCGTCCTCTTCAGCCGGGTTCATGCTATCAGAGGGCTTAATTACAGCAGTGCGGTTGGGTTGGTTGAAGGTTCAGGGTGATGAAGATTGGTTACTCCCTGACTGAAACGTCAGCCGGCGGCGCTGAAAGAATAGCGCAGCGTTTATCCAGTAGCGACTCAACGGACGCCCGATTGCCCTTATCCCAGCCGCGCCGGGTGGTTAGCAGGATAAACCCTTTTTCTCCCAAGAACGTCGTCGGGATAAGCGCCACGCCAGACTCCGCCAGCTGTGGCGGCGACAGATGAAAATGGCGTGCCACGGAGGAGACAGGATAGATCCCCATCGCCGTGGGCTGCATAACGCGTCGGGCATAGTAGGTGTGATTCAGCAAACGGTCGGGCAAGGGTCGCCAGTCATCACCAATATAGGGCCTCTCGGCCTGAAGCTGGCGATAGACATCCTCCCGCAGGCAGGTCAGATGAATATGCAGTTGATTCTGGCTGCGGCCATAAGCGGAGTTCAGCGCCATACCGAGCCGCTCCTCAGGCACTTCAGCACCATAGGCCGCCATCAGACGATAACGCATTAACCAGGCGTAACCGAAATAATCGGGACGTCCGGGGCGCGTCAGCGCAATACTCTCAATGCCGGACATCGCCACTGTGGGCACCAGAATAAAGTGCAGCTTGTGGCGGGGATTCTGGATGATGCTGTAGCCCTGTGTGGCGTCCTGCGGAAGATAGACTTGCTGGCAGGGAGCCGGATCGCGACGGTAGTGATAGTTATTCATGCAGAGATTATGCGTGACCGTCCATAGCGCGTCAGAGCGGGCGCATCCTGTCAGCAGCAGCGCGATGACCAGCGGCAGAGACCGGCATCGCCATAACCATTTCCCGTTTAGTGGATTCCGTCCGCTCAGGAGACTCAATGCAGGTATAACCTCATCAGCAAGGGTTTGTATTAGGGAAGTGTTTAGCTGAATGGCAAATCAGCATTCAGAAAGAGATGCACTCACCTTTTGCTTCAAAAGCTTCAGGAATTCTGCAGGCGTCGTTTCCCATAAATCTGTAGAAAATTCCGCGCCATAGCAGCTTTCGAAATCCTGCTCCAGATTGTCAGTCTCCCTCATAAATTGTTCAATATCACCTATCAAGCCATGCCGGGAGGCGGGAGTAGAATCTGCAATCCATGCGTTGATTTGAGCATCTACACTTTCACCACTACCGAACAGGTCATAATCCTGTCCAAAATAGATGGCGATAAGGCTATCCAGTCCGGCTATGTTAATGTTTTTCAAAGTCGTAACCTCGGCGACTCAATTATTCAGAACCTTGGTCAGCTCAACCTCACGGTTAGTAGGGTTAACGTACAGATAAAACAGTTCCCCATCCAGCTGACCAGGCTTTGCCCATATCTTCTTCTCACCCAAACTGCGTTTTGCTTTGCGTACCCCAGTTTTTTGAGATAAGCGCTGAGCGATGCAGTATCTGTAGCCCTTTTAAATACGATGCTGTTTGAAGGTGAGTAACCGTTACCAGGGTGCGATTCAAAGTAGTAGTTGTCCGTTATACGCGGTGCTTTTTCGATATCCGGATCTGTCAGCATGTGATAGTTAAAGAAATCATTTTCTTTATAAACAGTCGCCTCATCAGAGCCCGATGCAACAAACCAGACAAACAAGGCAATGAGAATAAGGAGGGTGGCAGCCACAAGTGCGGGCCACTTAAACAGGTTTTTCATTGCTTCGTCCCTATGAATGAGAGTGATGTCCCATCATTGGTCACTACCTTAACTACCGCAGATGTGAAGTCGTTAAGCCGGGCCTAATGACATGCGTGCGTTTATGAGAATCAAAGGGCCATTATGCACCCTATTCTTTTGGATAAGAAAATTCAGCAGTGACTAAATGCGACATTGATTTATCAGATTGAATATCATAGGCGAAATAGTAACGCTCTCCCGTTGTGAACTTAAATCCGAACACAGGAAGGCACTCACCTTTTGGAACATAAACAGGTTTGTCATCAAAAAACCTGTGAAAGGAGTTGCTTTTATCACTGTTGATTTGAATGGCAGTAATCCTTTCTTGTGGCTCCAGTGGCGACACCACACAAACTTGCCTGTCTTTGATGAACGCCGTTGTAGATTCACGCTCCACCATTCGATCACTAGGCCCAGGGCATCCCGTTAAGAGAAATACGGCACCCAGCATCATCTTGTTTTCCATGATTAACGACCTTTCCCTGTCACGATTTTCTGATAAAGCGAGAGGACATTAACTACTTTACTCGTTATAAATTTATTTATTATTAATTTTCTTCTCTATCGCTCTGGTTATAATCTGATAACCGATGAGCGTTACTACTGTACAGATGACTATTAACGAGATCCCTACAAAACCCTCGATATCACGTTGATTAAATAGCTTTGCTAACGCTGTCCAGAACTGCCGCTCCCTTTCCGTCGATGGATCTGATGGCCTTGCCAGAAGAAAGGTGATGACGAACAAGGACACTGCGATAAGGATTCTAAATCCCGCTGGGACACGCTTTGCTTCCATTTAAAACCACCTCAATTGTTCCAAAAGACATTAGTCCATTACGTAATTTCACTTGTGCAGAAGAGAGTAATGCTTGCCGGATAGCGATGAAATCAGTTCTGTGTTGTAAAGTGATGCAGCCTAAAGATACACCAAGCGGGCCACGAGGGTGTAGTCTGAAGTTTCCTCGCTCTACATTATTAACCCACGTATAGTCATCTATCCTTCCATCATCACGATATAAAGCAAACCATTCATACTTGATAACTGGCGTTGATGTTAACCATGAGTAGGAATCGTGCAAGTCAGTCCGGATTATACCTTTCCAGCCACCGGTTGGGCGCTTAACGATGTGATATAAACCATCAGGTATTGGCCCGTTGTCTGCAACTGCAATACAGCCTGCACGATTGCGATATTCCCTGTTACCCGAGTACGCCATAAACGTTCCGATCCCATACATGAGTAAGGGTGAAAAATCTGCATCATTAACAGTGAATTTTCCTCTTAATGCCATGCCTGGCTCCTTCTGTTTTAATCACTCTCTGGATGAGAGTGATTAATCATAATGCCTCATCTTAAAATGAAAATGATCTGCGTCTAACATTCAATACAATCATGAGTTAGTGATACATCTAATATTTCCTGTTTTTCTATTTAGCCAACACACTGCAAATTACGTTGATTCTGGTAATTCAGTGCTGAATGCAGGTGACACTCTTTACAGTCATGCCGCCAGCCTTTCTTCGCAAGATGCAGAAGGTAGCATTGTAAATAATATGCTTACAGGGAATTAATGAGCAAAAAAACGGCTCCGGCCTCATGGAAAAATGCTGATAGAAAGTTGAATAACGGATGTGTTGGTGGATGTGATCGCGTCATGACATTTAACCGCTCCCGATGCGATGTCGGGAGCGGATTTTCATTCAGACGATTTTCTGTTTACCAGATATAACCTGAATAAATTCCTGCACCTGCTTTTGTTTCCGAGCCGACAGCTTGCATACCTGGCGCAGTGACTGCATCAGTTCGCTCTCACGCCGGGCGGTGAGCACAATCCAACCTTCCATTACCTTTACATCAACTGCTGTGCCCGTAGCAAAACCGGCTGCTTCCAGCCATTGCCCTTTCATGGTGATAGCGGGCATTCTGCTGTAATCCGGATAGCGACTCGCGTAGCCAACAGTTAATTGGCGGTTATTTGCTGGGGAGACTTCTGGTTCAGACGGTTGTGCAATAGAATGGGTGTCAGTCATGATTACTATTCCTATAAATAGTGATTGTGATTAGCGGCGCGGGTGTGTTGGCGCACATTCGTGCCGCGCTAAATACCTGTATATATCATCAGGAAAGAGAAGGAAAGTCTAGCTTAAAACAGCCTTTAATAAGCTATTTATAAAATCATTTTAATATGGATATTAAATATTATCTTGCAGTAAATAATAATCTCACCAGGAATTTTCGCAGAAAAATAAGAATTAGTATTTTTTATCGTGACTTTTTTAACTGTACTAACTGCACGTTTGGATATAATTTTTCCAGAGGCGCTGCTGGCAGCATGCCAGGTCAATATTGGGCTCATTTTCCTGAAATAATCAACGCGGTAAGAAGCCAGTTCAAACAACTCAAACCAACACCGTCAACCCATGCTTCTGCAACACGCAAAGCAGCTTCAGCGATTATCAACCTGGACGTTTTACACCATTTTCCCATTTCTGCACCGTTGTCACACTGGTGTTCAAATGGCTGAAAGGCTGGGAAAAATCACTCATGGAGAGTGTTTTTTTGGATGTGAGGAGAGCTTAGTTTGAGCTTACAAAGCCAGTCAGGACATGAGAAAAGCTGGTTAGAGTTAGGTGGTTAAATGAGCGAGTAAAACGCACCTAAAACATTAAGCTTGCAATTTAAATATTCATATAACCTGTTGAATTAAATAGTGTTAAATATAAAACCTAATTCCGGAAAAAACGCCAAAAAAAGCGAAGCTTTTACGTAAAAAAAGATGACACAAGCCTATAAAACGTTTATTTTTACGTAAGATGAATATTACTTCCAGGTAACTGCTGTATGGCTAATTTTGATACTGACTACTGCTATTCTTTCCCCGCTGTCAGAGGAATCCAGGCAGGCCGACCATTTTATATCGCTACCTGCCCTATGCGCATAATCCCCAAAATTTTTAGTTTTGACGAAAATGAAGTACCGCCTGAGTTGCGAGCACAAAGAACACTGAATAAAGCCCGCATACCTGAAATGGTCCGATATTTGCTTGAAAATCCGGATAATTATGTCTTTTCAGCTCTAACTGCTTCCATTGCAGTTGATGTGCAGTTTGATGAGTATTCGGGTTCTAATAACTTAGGCACTTTGCGCGTGCCCATGGAAGCACAAATTTTAATCAATGATGGGCAGCATCGCAGGAAAGCGATAGAAGACGCACTGGATGCAAGACCAGAGTTGGGGCAAGACAATATTCCTGTTTTATTCTTTGTTGATGAAGGACTTAAACGCAGTCAGCAAATGTTTGCTGACCTGAATAAATATGCCATCAGGCCAAGTCCCTCTCTCGCCACGCTTTACGATCATAGGGATATCAGTTCGAACTTATCACGGTATCTGGCTATGAATATCGAGCCTTTTATCGGACTGACTGAAATGGAAAAATCCAGCATCAGTAAGTTTTCAAACAAATTGTTCACTTTAAGCAGCATCAAGCAAGCGACGCGTTCTTTGCTGGGAAAAGAACCTAAAGCCAATGATGTTGAACAGTGCTCTGATCTTGCAGCCCTCTATTGGCAAGCGATATTCCAGGTCATGCCAGACTGGCAATTGGCTGCAAAGAAAGAAGTCTCTCCTGCTCAACTGCGTCAGGAGTATGTTCATGCACACGGCATAGGACTTCAGGCTCTGGGTTTACTGGGTCATTGCTTGCTCTCAGAGCACCCAGATTCATGGCAGAAAATAATTTGTGCACTTAGAGATTTCGACTGGCGTAAAAGTAGCCCAGAGCTGACCAAACGTGCGATGCAACATGGTAAACTCAGTAAGACTACAGTATCTATTCAGCTTACCTGCAATGCTCTTAAAATCGCCTTATCGCTCCCCCTTTCAAATGAAGAAAAAGAGCTAGAAGCTAAAATGGTTATCTCATGAGTAAACTGATTCAGGCCCACGATCTGGCCGATTATGAAGATTTCATCAACCAGGAATATTTTGCCGGGCGGCCCCTGGCAGAATACGTATCTGAAGTACAGCGTATCTATTGTGCTGATAAGCGTCCATGGGTGATTGGTTACAGCGGGGGTAAAGATTCCAGCGCTGTCATTACTTTGGTATACCTCGCATTACTGGGGCTACCGCCCGCTATGCGGCAGAAGGACGTGTTTCTTGTTTCGTCCGACACATTGGTAGAGACACCAGTCGTAGTGGATTTGATCAAGAAGACCATGCAACGAATTGAAGCCGGTGCTAAACGCGCTGGGCTTCCAATCACTCAACATGCTGTCATGCCAAAGACTCACGAAACCTTCTGGGTCAATCTGCTAGGTAAAGGCTATCCGGCCCCTACCCGAAGTTTCCGCTGGTGTACCGAGCGCATGAAAATAAACCCGGTAAGCGACTTTATCAAAGATAAAGTCAGCCAGTTTGATGAAGTCATCGTTGTACTTGGATCACGTAGTAGCGAAAGCGCATCCCGCGCCCAGGTTATTGCAAGCACAAAATTGATGGTACCCGTCTGGCGCGGCATACCACACTTGCAAATGCTTTTATCTATACTCCTATCGATACTTGGGACACTGAAGACGTCTGGAAGTTACTCAGGGGTGCATTCCGTTATTCTCCAGATGATGTGGATGAGTGGGAAAACCCATGGGGTGGTAATAACCGTCCCCTGTTGACGCTGTATATGGACTCTTCGGCGCAAGGCGAATGTCCGCTGGTTATCGATGACAGTACGCCATCTTGCGGTAGCTCACGCTTTGGATGCTGGACTTGTACCGTGGTTACAAAAGATAAAGCGATGGAAAGCCTGATCCAGAATGGTGAAGTCTGGATGTCTCCATTACTCAAATATCGCGATCTTCTGGCGTTCACCACCGATCCAGTGAATAAAGATACTTACCGCAACTATAAGCGCCGTAGCGGCAAAGTCAGCTATCAATACGCTAAAGACGGCGAAGAAATAAGCGCTGAACGTAAGCATGTTCCAGGTCCTTACTGGATGAAATACCGTCAGCAATGGTTGAAAGATTTACTGGAAATTGAGCGAGATATGAATGCTCAGGGTCACACCATCACGCTCATCACTGAACCTGAACTACATGCTATTCGCCAGGAATGGTTAAAAGATCCCAATGAACCCGATTGGTATGATGCCCTGCCAGGTATCTATCGGGAGGTCTATCAAAAAGATTTGGATTGGGTTATAGACGACCAGTCAAGATTTGATGCCAGTGATGCTGACTTGCTAATGCAGATATCTCAAGGGTTTGATGTTGAACCTGAGATGGTCATGAAGCTAATCGAACTGGAAGTATCGATGGAAGGCCTGAGCCGACGTCAGGGAATCTTTGACAAGTTAGGCACCATCCTGAGGCAGGATTGGGGCAGTCTTGAAGAAATTAAGCTGCAACAAGAATCATTACAGAAACGAAACGATCGGGATATACATCAGGGCGAAGTCGCTCAGTTAGAAGCCGAACTCCAGATATTGCAACGAAGAATTGCCGACGTAAGTGACACATCTTTGCTTACCAGTGAGGAAAAAGAACATGTTAATTAAACAGCTGGTTTTGCAAAACTTTAGAGTATTTAGAGGTGAACACGTTATTGAATTGGCGCCAAGAAAACGCCAAAACAATTCTAATCCGCGCCCGATAGTTTTATTTGGTGGGCTAAATGGTGCTGGGAAAACATCAATTCTATCGGCTATCAGGATTGCCTTATACGGCAGACTTGCGTTTGGCTCCTCTACCCAACAGCAACAATATATTGAAGAGCTTAGTGCATTAATTCATAACGGTTCCACTGCTGGCGAAGATCCGAGTGAAGCATCTATAGAGCTCAGCTTTACTTATAACAAAGGCGGTAGTGAGGCTGAATTCACTGTTACACGTACGTGGAAAAAAGGTAAAAAAGATCAGCTATCGCTTCAGCAAGATGGCCAACCTCTGAATGAGCTGGATTATGATCAATGCCAGGGATTTCTGAATGAATTAATTCCACATGGAATTGCAGATTTGTTCTTCTTCGACGGCGAAAAAATTGCAGAACTTGCTGAAGACGATTCAGGAAATATTTTACGCACAGCGGTTAGACGCTTATTAGGTTTAGATCTCATTTCGAAACTTAGAAATGATTTGATGATATTTGTCAAGCGTCAACAATCAAGCCAGCTAGAGGTTTCCAAACAGCAAAAGCTTTCTGATCTTGAAGAACAGGCGAAAAATTTTTCTTTCCTGGCTGAGCAGACTTTAGAAAAAGCTGATTTTATAAAGATGCGCATCGATTTATTGACGAAAGAAATCATGCGATATGAATCCATTCTCAATGCAGAGGGTGGTGCTTTTGCCCAAACTAAAACACAAGAAAAACAAAAAGTTGATACACTTTTAAAAGAAAAGGAGCGCCTTGAAAAAGCCTTGCGTCATGAGTGCGATGGCTCATTGCCATATGCTTTAGCACCCAAAACGTTAAGTCGTTTGCTGGAACAAATAAATAAAGAGATGCAAATCAAGCAAGCGAGCAGTTTTGAAAAAGAATTGAATCAATTTCTCATACAGTTAAAAACTGATATCTCATTCCGTTCAGGTACTACAGGTCTTATTGCTGCCGAAGCGATTGAAGATAATCTAAAAGATTTCCTGGCCAGTAAACCTAAAGGAGAGTTATTGTTCGACATATCGGAACGGGAAGCGGGGATGATTGAACAGTCCATCGAGCAGGACAGTAAAAAATCCTGGGAACGCTTTGATCTTTATCGTACCCAATTAGCAGAGGTTGAAGAGCAGCTGGAGCAAGCGGCAGCAAACATCGCGCGTGCGCCGGAAGATGATCAGCTAATGGATATTTTTGAAAAACTACGAGAGCTTGACCGGCAACGCGAAACTAAACGGCAGGAGTATCGTTCACTTCTGGAAGAAGCAAAGCAAACTAAACAACAGCAGCTTGAATGCGCCCGCCAGATACAAAAGACACATGATCTGGCTCGTAATCAGCACAACTTCGATAGTGCATTCAATAATGCGCAGGAAACAATCAACCTGCTTGATCGATATAGTGAACTTCTAACAAAAGCCAGGGTGAAAACGCTGTCGGTTAATTGTGGCGATGCTTATCGTAAATTAGCTCGTAAAGAGGATTTACAGCTCAATGCACACATCAACCCTGAAACATTTGATGTGGAACTAATTGATGAAAAAGGCACAGTAATAAATCGCAAGCTTCTTTCTGCCGGTGAAAAACAGATCTATGCAATTGCCATACTTGAAGCTTTGGCGAAGACCTCTGGTCGTGATTTGCCAGTGATCATTGATACACCACTGGGCCGTTTGGACTCTCAACATAGAGATAAACTGATTAACCATTACTTCCCGTTTGCCAGTCATCAGGTAGTTTTGCTGTCTACAGATACGGAAGTGGATGAGCGTTATTTTGTCGATCAATTGCGTGATGATATCTCTCATGCTTATGAGATTGTGTTTAATGCGCATACAAAATCATCGGCGCTAAAACCTGGC
>Ga0105251_10001773_pt1 | contig 17952 bp, 23 predicted proteins | sample KBSS64metaG_FD_80424 | JGI IMG/M metagenome (GOLD analysis project Ga0105251, IMG submission 80424) | Switchgrass rhizosphere microbial communities from Kellogg Biological Station, Michigan, USA - KBS S6-4 metaG | ecosystem: Host-associated > Plants > Roots > Rhizosphere > Soil | place...
ATTGCATGAGAGTTCGCGGGCACTGCTGGAAATTGGATAGCGGTCTGCGCCCTCAACCTCGCCGCGAGGCAGCCGTTTTTGCGAGCGCGCCTTGTTAGACGCGGCAGCAAGGCACACGTTGCTCCGCCTTAGCGAACAGTTTGTCTGCCTGGATAAGTTTATGTCAGCATCTGCGGCGCGTCGCTGCTTCGCTGGCCGAGGTGCGTGGCCGGGACTATCCAGTTGACGCTACCTGATAGTGAGACCGCGCAACTGCCCGATCCTATGCGTTTCAAGGTCGAATGAAATGGCCGATATCAGGGAGGGACCAGCCGTCTCGGTGTCTCGGTACGATCGCATACGAATGTCCCTCCATGGCCGAAAGTGTGCATTGCCGCTGACGCTTAACGGACTTACCGTGGTCGGACAGGCAAGTTTCGCCGGTCCCTGGATGCAACTAATCGTCTATGTTTGCATACCCCTGGCATCGCAACGAGCTCTGCAGAGATCTGGGGTTTGGGCACAGGGACTTTCATGAGAGAGTGGCGGTTGGCGAATCGGAATCGGCAGGGTGCGCCGTCGGGATGTGTTGGGTGACCTCGCTTAGTTTCACCAGTCTACGCGATGCTTCTCTTCGGTCTCCTGATGGCGCCGATCGTCGTCGACGTGCAAGTAAATGCTAGTCGTTGTCAGCGAGGCATGTCCGAGGTTGTCGCGCACCGTGCGCAGATCTACCTTGCGGTCGGCCATGTGCGAGCCGGCGCTGTGCCTGAGCCAATGCGCGGACGCCTTCTCAAGCAGATCGGCTCGCGCGCTCGCCGTATCGTCGCCGCGAGTTGGAGTGGCAGCAGGCCGAAGAGGCTGCCACGCGCAAAGCGCTCGAGGCGCAGATCAAGCGTCTCGGCGAGGAGGCCGTCGCACGCGAGCGGGAATTGGAAAAAGTACGTGATATTTTCTCGCGGGATCTGGAGAAGCTGCGCGAGACGGCCAGCCGTGCTGAGGAGCGCTTACGCGCATCGGAAAAGCGGGCGCTCCTGGAGATCGATCGGAAACGCAGCGCCACGGCCAAGGCTCAGAAGGAACTGGCCGAGGTGGCCAAGCGGGCGGAAAAGCGAGAGGCCGAGCATCGTCGCACCGTCGAAGCGCTGCAGACGCAGCAGGGCGACACGCGCCATCAGAACGGGGTGCTTCAGGGCAAGCTCGCCGCGCTCGAAGCGGCGCATCAGTCACTTCAGGAGCAGTTGAAGTCGCTGCGCACCGCGGCGCGGCCGCCTACGCGCCGCGTACCCGCCGCCGAAGTCAGTCCGCCTGCCAGGCGAGCCGCTCGAAAGGCAGTGGCTGGCAAAACGGCGAGAGTGAAAGGTCGCCCTTAGATAATGACCGGATGGCGCGGACGGGTGGTGGTCTACGATCGAAAAGCGCGCTAGCCGCGTCGTCGGCTGACAGGAGCGAACAGATGAGAAGATCAGCAGAGAACAAGTTGCGGGTGGTGGCGGTGCGCATCGACCCCGTCATCGAACAGCGGTTGCGGGTGCTGGCAGAGGCCACGGGGCGAAAGCAGTCGTTCTTTTGTGTGTCACGAACGCAGGCGTGAGCCTGCGGTGCTGTACCGAAGATGGGAGTAGGCCTGACGATGCACCCAGCGAAGTCAAAGATCGTGTATTGCAAGGATAGCAATCGAACTGGCACCTATGCGCCCGCGATCCGCTGCGTCTGCCGCAGCGTAGACGCCATGAGATATGCCACGCGCAACCCCGATAAAGACGCGCTTTCTCTACGGAACATGGGCGTGGCAGAGATCTTCGGACCGGGGACAACCGTACACGAGATCGTCGCGCGGCTCGTGCGGCTGGTCGAAACGAGCCGCTTCGGTGTGTCGGCCTGGTCAAGATGCGTCACTGATCTAGACCGAAAGAGCTCTACGGTTGACTCAGGTCCGCGTGCGCGGTGATCACTGCTGCCTGCCGCCGTGCGCCGACCGACCGTGCGATGGCTGTTCCGATCGCGAGCACTAAAAGACATGCGGTAGGAACAAGCATCGGCGCAGTGTGGCTCTCGCTGATCTTGCCGACATAGGGCATGAGGTTTTGACCGAAGAAACCTCCGAGATTTCCGATGCAGTTGATGGCCGCAACACTCGCTGCGGCTCGAGCACCCGAGAAGAAGCGCGGCGGAAGCGACCAGAAGCACGGATACAGCAAAGGAATACACGCCCCGCCGAGGCACAGTGCAATGAAGCGAAGGGAAACGGTTGGCAATATCAGGCTCGAGGCGAAGCAAACGACTCCAACGCCCGCAACGACGGTCATCGCTCGGAGGACAACGCGCTCTCGTTTGAGCTTGCCCGGCAGCCACAGCAGGAGCAAGGCTGCCAGTGCCCACGGAATCATGTTGAGCAGTCCGTTGACCGTCGACGAGACGCCATAGCTTTTCACCAGTGTAGGCATCCAGTAGGTCACTCCATAGAGTGACGTCGACATCAGCATGTAGGTTGCAGCGAACATGAGAACCTTGGGGTCGATGAATGCAGCCCAGGGATGCGACGCCTTCGCCTCGGTAGGCGCCTCCCTTTGAAAAGCCGCCAGTACAATTTCCTTCTCCGCCTGCGAGAGGAATGGCGCGACTTGAACCGAGTTCGGAAGATACTTCAGCGCGACAAAGGCGATGAGGATGGCCGGAATGCCGGTTGCGATGAACACCCACTGCCAGCCCTGCAAATCCCACGTGCCGCCGAGCGAAAGCAGCAGGCCACCGACAAGCGACCCCAGCATGTTTGCCAGTGCGCTACCCAGGGTGAAGAACCCAAGCACGCGCGTTCGATAGCTCTGCGGGAACCATTGCGTGAGGTAGTAGATCACGCCAGGATAGAAGCCTGCCTCAGCTACTCCGAGCGCGAACCTGTAAAAGTAAAACAGGGGCAGCGACTTCGTAAAGGCGAGCAAGACAGTGATGATGCCCCACGTAATCATGATTCGCGCCAGCCATGTACGCGCTCCAAAGCGGTGGAGCGCCAAAGTGCTCGGCACTTCGAACAGCAGATAACCGATGAAAAACAGTGATGCGCCAAAACCGTAGGCCGCCTCGGTCATCCCCAATGCTTGCACCATTTCAAGCTTTGCGAATCCGACATTTTGCCGGTCGATGAACGCGATGAGGAACATCACGATGAGCAGCGGCATGAGTCGCCACGCCATTTTTCTCATCACATGCTGTTCAGAAATCGGAATCGAATCCATGTACCCCCCAGAAATGTCGCCTGCGACACCGGTCCCTCGTGGAGACGGGCAGTGGCATCCGACACAAGATATAAACATATATATCTTTATATCTCTGGATGACACGGGCGAACTATGAGGTGTTACCCGAACGATGCAGGGAGCAGCCGGAGCGCGAACATAAGTCGGTCGGGGCGCAAAAAGGCACGCGCGGGTTGCGCGTAAAGCCGGGAGAAAGTTGTCTGTCAAGGAGTCCGCGCACGGGCGGGCTAGAGAGGGAGGGTTACCGGATTTCTACTTGATATTGGAACCCTGTCGCGGCGCCTCGCGTTGTGCGCCATTCAATCGGTGTTCCGGCGAAGTCCAGCGCCACTCGATTGACCATAATAACGGGGCTGCCGACGTCAACGTGAAGTGTCGCCGCATCCTCTTGATTGGCCTGTTCGACGGTCAGGGTTTCAGTAGCCGATGCCACTATCTGCCGGCAAGCCCGCTCGTAGAGGGGGTACATGAGGTTCCCGAAATCGTCGAGCGGAAGTGTCGCCAACGCATCGAAGCGGGGTCGGGAGAGCCAGATTTCCTCGCGGAGAACCGGTTTCGAATCGATGAGACGCACTCGGGACAGGTGAATGCTCTTTTCGGTCGGCTCCATTTGGAGCGCATCGCGAATCGCCTTGTTCGGCTTCACGATCTCACGCTTCAAAACTCTGCCGATCGGCTGGACTGCTTGGCCTTCCGCCGATTTGAACCGAAAGAAGCGAAAGAGGGATGAATCGAACCGCGGTCGACGCACAAATGTTCCTTTCCCTTGCGTGCGCGTGACGACGCCTTCTGCTACGAGCAATTCGATGGCTTTCCGTAGCGTACCGATCGAGACGACATAGGCCTCGCAAAGGTCGGCCTCGGTCGGTAGCGCCTGCTCGGGCGTCCATTCCCCATTGGCGATTCGACGCACGAGGTCGTCGCGGATCAGCTGATAGCGCGGAAGCCGTAGGTCGGCATTAGCGTGGAAGGAGGCCGTGTTCATGATTCATATAGTTAACCACAACTCTAGCTCTCCGTGTGGATCACAGCAATCTCTGCGGGTTAATCCCCCGACGGATCAGGACAAGTCCGTGCCATCCAACGCACGATTCGCTGGTTTCGGGGTTTAAGACCGTCGCTTGCGCGTCGCAGGCCTTCGGGCTTTTTTGGTTTTGGGGGAGACGGAGCGCTGGCTGGCATCTTTCGGCAAGCGCCGAGGATCGCCAAGGAGCTCGACCAGCCGTGTCTCGCATTCGGAAAACGAGTACCCGCGCCGCTGCGAGACCACGAAGGTGAGGGGCGCATGTGCCATGCGCGCCGTTGAAGTTCGACAAGGCTTCCATTCACGAGGTCTTCCGCGACGATGTGATGCGGCATGTGCCCCCAGCACAAGCTTCCCTTTAGCAGATCGTGTTTCGCGCCGAGGTCATTCACTCGCCATTGGCGTTCGCTGGCCCTGTTGTGTCTTTTCTGCATCGGGCTGATTGTCGGTTACGACGAGCTGGATGTGCCGGCCAAATTCCTCCCGCGGGATGGGCCCCGCGGTTGCGGCTAGCGGATGCGATGGCGCGCAGACGGTCACCATTCGCGCCTCACATAAATGCTGCCTTTCTATGGTGCCTGGGCTCAACTCCGGCACGTCGGTGATCGTCACTGCCAACGCGCACGTGCCTTCGAGAACCAGACGCTCGCCGCCTTGCATCGTCGTCATGCGCAGATTGATTGCAACCGTTGGAAAGTCGGCCTGCAGGGTACGCAGGCATTCGATCAAATGCGCACGCGCAAAATAGGTATCCACGGCTATCGAGACCTATGGGACCCCGGCCTCGGCGATCGACGCCGCGCGCATCTTCATTTCCTCGGTGCGTGAGATCACCCCGCGAGCATCGGGCAAGAGGCTGCGGCCCGCGGCCGAGAGCGTCGCTTTCCGAGTATTGCGCTCGAACAGCACTACATCAAAGGCGCTCTCGAGCGCGTTGATCGCGTGACTGATCGCCGACTGTGCACGCCTCAGTTCCCGTGCAGCCCCGGAAAAGCTTCCCTGGTCGCACACGGCGACGAAGGCCCGAAGCTGATTGATGGTGACGTTGTCGAGCACAGATATCTAAAAAGTAGATGGCATTTATAGATATTCAGTCAATTGGCTTCATGAAACAAGAGTCTCAGAATGGTGTTTGTCACTTTTGTTTCGAAGGAAGCACGACATGAACAGACTGAATGGAAAGACCGCTGTGATCACCGGCGGCGCCACCGGCATCGGCCGCGCCACGGCAAAGCGCTTCATCGAGGAAGGCGCCTTCGTCTTCATCTTCGGCCGCCGGCAGGACGCGCTCGACGCCGCTTTGGCTGACCTTGGGCCCAATGCCCGCGCGGTGAAGGGCTCGGTCTCGGATCCGGCCGACCTCGATCGACTCTATGCGGCGGTGAAGGCCGAGCGCGGAACCCTCGACATCGTCTTCGCCAATGCCGGGGCGGGAAGCCAGCTTCGGCTAGGCGAGATCACCGCCGGGCACATTGACGAAACGTTCGACACCAATGTGAAGGGTTCGATCTTCACGGTCCAACAGGCGCTGCCGCTAATGGGCGAGGGCGGTTCGATCATCCTGACCGGATCGAGCGCCGGCACCACGGGCGCCCCGGGAATGAGCGCCTATAGCGCGAGCAAGGCCGCAGTGCGCAACCTCGCTCGGACCTGGGCGGAGGACCTGAAGGGCACCGGCATCCGCGTAAATGTGCTGTCGCCCGGGGCGACGGCCACCGAACTCGCGAAGGAGGCGCTGGGCGAGGAAGGCCAGAAGGCTTTCGCCGCGATGACGCCGCTCCAGCGGATGGCCGATCCGGCAGAGATCGGAGCGGTGGCCGCCTTTCTCGCGTCGCCGGACAGCAGCTTCATGACCGCCAGCGAGGTCGCCGTCGACGGCGGCCTTGCGCAACTCTGACGCGCTGCGCCCTGCCGGTCACTCCATTCGATACTCGCGGCTCGCAGGGCGTTGCAAACCAAGGAGATTAAATGAGCTACGCAATTATTGGTTTCGGCAAGATTGGCCAGGCGCTTGCCAAGGCGTTTGCCCGAAGCGGCATCGAAGTATGCGTCGCGACCACTCGCGACCCGGAAAGCTTTGCCTCCGCTGCCGCCGCCATCGGACCCACGATCGTTCCAACGAAACTGGCTGAAGCGGTCGAGGCGGACATTGTCTTCTTGGCTGTACGTTTCGAGTCGCACCAGGATGTCGCGAAGGCGTTGCCGAGCTGGCACGGGAAGACCATCGTCGATGTGACCAATGCATACGGCGTGTCCCCCGAGGAACTGGGAGGACAAGCTTCGTCCAGGTTCGTCGCGCAGGCTTTCGCTGGCGGAAGGCTGGTCAAGGGCTTCAATCATCTGGCCGCCGCGGTCCTCGCGTAAGACCCGTCCGTACATGGTGGGAAGCGAGTCGTGTTCCTGGCGAGCGACAATGACGGCGCCGCAGCGGAGATTGGAGCGCTTGCGGAAGATCTCGGTTTCTCGCCGATCGAACTTGGCGGACTTTCGGAAGGTGGACTGCTCGTGCAGGGGCGCGGAAACAGCTGGGGTCAACTGATCTTCAAGGACCTGGTCAAGTTCGACTGATGAAATGGAGAGAATTCGATGAGCACTGGAGAGAATGTCCGGATCGTGAAGGATTTTTTTGCAGCAATCGGTCGCGGCGACGAGCAAGGTCTGATGGCGTTGGCTGCCGAAGATATCGAGTGGATCATTCCGGGCGAGGACTGGCCGCTGGCTGGCACGCACCGCGGGCACGCGGGATTGGCGAAAGTGCTTCAGAAGGCTTCGAACGAGGTGGAAATGACATACCTGGCGCCCCCCGAATTCGTCGCGCAGGGAGACCGGGTTCTGGTCATCGGCGTCGCTACGGGCAAAATCAAAGCGACGAATAAGACGTTCAAGGACGATTGGGTCTTCGCCATTACCGTTAGAAATGGCAAGCTCGCGAACATCCGGGAATATATCGATACGCAAGCCCTGGCGCGGGCCAGCGAGACGGACGCGACCCCTGGATCCTGACCCGGCTTTCGGCATGGTCATGAATGCTCAGGCGACCGTTGCCTCCGGTGGATGCTTCGCAACATAACGTCCCGGCGCGGGCTCGATCGGCGCGAACTTCGCGCTGCCCAGTTTCTTCGGCGCGGCGACCTGCTCGCCCGCGTACGTTTGCAGCCACTTGCTCCAGTGCGTCCACCAGCTTCCCGGCTGCGAAGTGGCCGATTCGAGCCACGCTTCTGGTTCGTCGCCGAGCTTGCCGTCGATCCAGTAGGAGCGCTTGTTCCTCGATGCAGGATTGATCACGCCCGCGATATGTCCGCTCGCGCCGAGCACGAACTGCGTCTCGCCGCCCAGGAGACGCGTCGACTGGTACGCGCCCTTCCACGGAACGATGTGATCCTCCTGCGTCCCGAAGATATAGCTCGGCATGTCGATGCGCGCGAGATCCACCGGCGTGCCGCACATGGTGAGCCGCCCCGGCTGGCAAAGATTGTTCTCGAGATACATGTTGCGCAGATACCAGGCGTACATCGGCCCGGGCAGGTTGGTGCCGTCGGCATTCCAGTAGAGCAGGTCGAACGCCTGCGGCGCGCCGCCCTTGAGGTAGTTGTCGACGACATACGGCCAGATCAGGTCGTTCGCACGCAGCGTCTGGAACACGAAGCCCAGTTCGCCGCCCGAATAAATGCCGCCGCGCCCGATGGTCTGCTCGCGCTGCGTGACGCCCGCCTCGTCGATGAATACGCCCAGGTCGCCGGGATCGCTGAAATCGAGCATCGTCGTGAGCAGCGTGAGGCTCGCGACCGGATCTTCGCCGCGCGCGCGCAGTACCGCCAGCGCCGACGACAGAATCGTTCCGCCGACGCACCAGCCGACCGCATTGACCTTGTCGGCGCGGCTGATCGCCTGGCCCACTTCGATCGCTTTGATCGCACCGCTCTCGATGTAGTCGTCCCAGGTGATGTGGCCCAGGTCCCTGTCGGGGTTTCGCCACGACACGAGGAACACGGTCTGCCCCTGTTCGCACGCGAAGCGCACGAACGAATTCGCCGGCTGCAGGTCGAGGATATAGAACTTGTTGATGCATGGCGGCACGATGACGAGCGGCCGCTCGGCAACCTTCTCCGTGAGCGGCGCGTACTGGATCAGTTGAAACAGTTCGTTCTCGAATACCACCGATCCCTTCGAGACCGCCACATTGCGCCCGACTTCAAAGGCGCTTTCATCCGTGATGGATATGCGTCCGCGCCTGAGGTCTTCGAGCAGGTTCGCGAACCCCGTGCGCATGCTCTTGCCCTGCGTCTCGATCGCGGTTTGCATCGCCTCCGGATTGGTGACAGCGAAATTGACCGGACTCATCGAGTCGATGAACTGGCGCGCGTAGAAACGCAGCTTGTGCTTCTCCTTCGCGTTGATATCCGCGGCTTCGACCATATCGTTGAGCAGCTTCGAATTGAGCAGATAAGTCTGCTTGAGGAGGCTGTACCACGGATTGTCGTGCCAGGAATCCGACTTGAAGCGGCGGTCGCCGCGCTCTGGCTGAATGGCGGGCTCTGGCTTCTGGCCGGTCGCGCTCGCCATCATGCCCGCATAGAGCGCCATCTGCTGCTGCCAGTAATGCGCCTGAGCCTGCGCGAGCGCCAGCGCGGGCAATGTCCTACCGGACTCCGAACGCGCGTCGGTCGTGTTGCCGGCCACGCCCATATAGGCTTCCAGCAGCGTCTGCCCGGATTTGAAAAACCCCCGGACGAACTCCTCCGGCATGTTGAACGGCGAGGCCATGTTGTCTCCCTGGGGTCATCGTCAAAAGCACGCCGCGCGCCTTGTCATCAGACAGGGCGCGCCGAAGTGCAGCATTCCGACTGGACGAAACCGCGCTATTTTCGCTGCAGCATCTTCTTTATTTCGTCTACGTGTTCGTTGGCGCGCTGCGTGATGTTCGCCATCGTGTCGGCCTGCGACTTGCGTGCGATTTCCGCGAGATCCTTGATGTCTTCGAGCGCTTTCACGCAGGCATTGCGTACGAATTCGTTTTGCTTGCCCGGATCGCTGATGCCGGTTTTCGCCGCTTCCTGAATGTCCTGCATCGCGCGCGTGAGCATGTCGGTCTGCTTCCGGGCGAGTTGGTGCATGGACTCGTACGCGGTCTTGTTCGCTTCGACGATAGCCTCGATGTCCTTCTTGCGCGATTCGACCAGTGCCGACATGTCGACGCCGGGCACCTTGAACTGTTCGAGCATCCTGGTCAGATCTTCGAAGGGATTCTTTGGGTCAGCCATGACTGTCTCCTGGGTTGTTTGTGTGATGCGGAGGGCTCGGATCGCGATGCTGGATTCGCGGAACGCTCGTGCGGTTCGCCGGCTTGGTGGCGCCGTCGAGACCCAGGCCTCGCGGACATCACTTTACGCCGTCCGGGCGCAGCGTGCTCCGTGCTTTGCACAAGATGTTCCGTGATTACGCCGTGTATAGCGTGATTAGAAAGATTGCGAATCGGTAGCCTAGAACGATGAGGCCAGCCGTCAGCGCCAAAGTTGCCGCTTTAACGAGCCTTGTCACACCGTGAGAGCCGAAGACTGGCAACAACGCCAGGAACACATAACCGCCACAGAGGCTCAGATTGATGATCGAAAGAAGGTTGTCGACGACGGGTGAACCGAGTCCGAGGCCGCCGAGACGGACCTCGATGGCCGCGACGCCGAGCGCGAGCGAGAACAGCAACAGCAAGAACGCATAGAGATGGAGCGAGAAAAAGACAATGTGACGAATGGCTTGCGCGCGCGGAGGAAGGTCGTCCACAACAACAGCGTGAACGGAATCACCATGAGAATAATGAGTGACTTGGCATTGAGCACGGCCGCACGATCGAAAATGGACGTGTACTGAGGCAGGTCCGTCCGTAGTTTCGCGACGCGTTCGGCCACCAGCGACCGCGCGAGCGGACTCCGGTCCTGAAGATAAAGATGGGACTGCAGCGTCGAGCCGAAGACCTGGGTGTCGGTCAGCGACTGCATCGCGAAGAAAAACGCGTTGGCGCTGAGAAACAGTTAGAACGGCGGCACATAAGGCATCCGCTTTCCGTTCAAATGCGCGACCGTCAGCTCGCCGGGATGACGCAGCAAAATCCAGATCGTGCGAAGCAGGCGCCCGTCGATGGTCGTTACCGCGTGCAGGACCTTCGCTCCGATCCCGCGCAGGGTAAGGTCGGGAGGCCGGAGCGGGCTCTCGCCGCACATCGGGCAGAACGGTGTGGTGACGCGATTTGCGCACGTCGGACATATCCAGGGTTCGGTCGCAGACATGACGTCCTCCGTTGGACCGCTCGTACACATGGACTAACAGAGTCGATTGTGAGCCCTGCGACCGTATCATCTGCGCGATGCAGCGACGAATCTCACCCGTCAAGTGGGTGCCACGGGCTCTGCGCCATAGAAGCAGTCTAGACGACGAACGGCTCCGCACGGGCGCGGTAGCTCGGACTCCCGAGCTACCGCGTGCCACTACTACACGGCGCGCTCAGGCAACCTGGACAGCAATGGCCCGAGACCTTCTGCAATCGTCAAATGGGAAATCACGGCATCTCGGAGCTTCGGATACGGAAGTTCTGCGATCATCGCCGTCTGCACCGCGGCCAGCACTTCTCCCGCTTCCGAGCCGATCATCGTGAAGCCGAGAATGCGGTCGTCTTCCGCGCCGACGAGCACCTTCATGAAGCCCTGCGTTTCGTCGGTCGCTTCGGTTCGCAGCACACTGCTCATCGGTAGCGTCGCGACGCGCGCGGCGATGCCCTCGCGCCGCGCATCGGTTTCGCTCAGGCCGACGCGCGCGAGCGGCGGATCGGTGAACAGCGTGTATGGAATCAGCCGATCGCCGGTGCTGCGGTGTCCGCCCGCCATGTTGTCGCGCACGATCCGGAAGTCATCGACGGAAACATGCGTGAATTGCGGGCTTCCCGCGACCTCGCCGATCGCCCACACATCGCGCGCCGACGTTTGCAACCGATCGTTCACGCGGATATAGCCGCGCTCGTCCAACTCGATGCCTGCACGCTCCAGGCCGATATCGGCGGTGTTCGGAATGCGCCCGGCTGCGACCAGAATGTCGCTGCCCTCGATGGTCTGCTCGCCCGAAGGCGTGCGCACGACGACGCGCACCTGCGTGCCCGAGTGCCCCTCGACGCGGATCGTCTGCGCGTCCAGCACGACGTCGATCTCTTCCGCGCGAAGTATGCGCAGCATTTCGTCGCCGATGTCCGCGTCTTCGCGGGACATCAGTCGTGCACCGCGCTCGATGATCGTCACGCGGCTGCCGAAGCGCCGATACGCCTGCGCCATCTCGACGCCGATATAGCCGCCGCCCATCACGATCAGATGCGATGGCGCGCGATCGAGATCCAGCGCGCCGATGTGCGTCAACGGATCGGCCGACGCCAGGCCTGGCACATCCGGAATCGCGGCATGCGTGCCGACGTTGACCACCACCTGATCGCCGCCGAGCGTGCGGGTGCCGCCGTCATTGAGCTGCACCTCGATGGTCTTCGGTCCGACGAACCGTCCGACGCCCATGATCAGCTCGGCGCGGCTCGATGCATACGCCTGTACGTGAAACGCGGCTTCCCGTTCGACCATGCCGCGCTTGCGATCGCGAACCTTCGCCATATCCACGGCGACGGGTCCCGTCGCTACGCCGAAATTGGCGGCATGCCGCGTCAGATGCGCCACGCGCGCACTCCAGATTTCATTCTTGCTCGGCAGACACGCGACGGCGGGACACGAGCCGCCTACCCACTGCCGCTCGACCACGGCGACGCGCTGCCCCGAGCGCGCCAGATGCCACGCCAGAAGCTTGCCGCCCTGACCACTACCTAGAATCAACGTATCGAACTGTTCGATCTGAGACATGACCTTCTCCCAATCAGCTAACGGATGAATCGATGTGGAGCGGACGAATCCGCTCGCGAGTGTCTGCATTACTCGACGGGCGGAAAATCGACGTCGGTGTCGTTGATGCGGTTGAACGTGTTGGTGAAGATCGTCATGGCAATCGCCAGCGATATCTCCGCCAGTTGCGAATCGCGATAACCTGCCGCGCGGATGGCGGCGAGTTCGTCAGCGCCGATCGTGCCGCGCGTCGTCTGCAAAAGCCGCACGAAGCGGATCAGCGCATCGCGCTTGAGATCACCGGTCGGCTGGCCGGCGCGAATCAGCCTGAGCGCTTCCGGCGTCAGACCGGTCATCTTGCCGAGCATCACGTGCGCGGCTACGCAGTAGTCACAACCCGTCTGCTCGCTGATGAGCAGCTTGATGGTTTCCAGATCCTGCTTGCTCAGGCTGCTGGCGGCCAGCGCGCCTTCGGCGTCGAGCGCGGCGTTCAGCGTCGCGGGCGCGAGATGGCCGAGCGCCGCGAACAGATTCGGCACGCTGCCGCCCGCGATCTTGCGAACGCGTGCGTAGACGTCGGCGGTGTCGCCCGTAGCGTTGGCGACGGCGGGAATGGAGATGCGACTCATGGTGGACCTCATTCGGCGGTGGTTGGGAGCCTCCACTTTAGGGTCGCCGGATGAGCTTGTTGAGTCGCTAAATTCTCAATATCATGCTCAAAAGTCTCATCGTTTCATTCGAGGTAAGCATGTCGATGTCGATCGATTGGCTGAGCCGCCTGCTCGGCATGATGACCGTGCGCGGCCAGCTCGAACTTCGTTGTTCGTACGGCGCGCCGTGGGAAGTCATTTACGCCGATTCAGACGCGGGCGAGATGCCGTACCACATGGTTCTCGGCGGATCGGCCGTGCTGGAGACGCCCGGCGGCGGCAGGCCGCAACATCTGCGCGCCGGGGACATCGTGATGCTCACGCACGGTTCGGCGCATACGCTTCGCGATGGCAGCGGGGCGCGGCCGAAACCTGCCCGGCAACGCGCGGCGCTGAACCTGATCATCAGCGAAAACAAGGGCGCCGGCGAGCGTCTGGACATGCTGTGCGGACGGATCGTCCTGGCGCCGCCGCATGACCGCTTCGTTCGTGCATATCTGCCGGCGCGGCTCGTCGTCCGTACGTCGACAGCGAAGGGCAGCGGACAGGGCGCGGCGCTGGAACAATTGAATGGTCTCGTCGCGTTGATGCGCACGGAATCGATCGCCGACAATCTCGGCGGCTACGCGATGATGAACGCGCTGTCGGCGGCGCTTTTCGCGCTGGCGTTGCGTGCGAGCGCAGAGTCCGACGAAGCGCCCGCCGGTCTGCTGACGGTCGCGGGACATTCGCGTCTGTCGCCGGCGCTCGCCGCGATCTTCAACGAGCCGGCGCGCGACTGGACCCTGCCGGAACTGGCGAGTCTATGCAGCATGTCGCGCGCAACATTGATCCGTCATTTTCAGAACAAGGTGGGACGTTCACCCATCGATCTGCTGACCAGCATCCGAATGGCGCTGGCGGCAAATGAGTTGAAGAGGCCAGGCGTATCGACCGAAGTGGTGGCCGAGACCGTCGGCTATCAATCCGTGGCGGCCTTCAGGCGCGCGTTCAGTCAGCACTTCGACATGACGCCGGCGCACTGGCGGCGCTCGAATGTGGAGACGCAGCAGGCGCGTGTCGAAGACTGAGGATACGCGCCCGCGCTTACAACCGCGTTCAGGCGGAGAACTGCATCGCCAACTCGTCGTCCTTGATGCTGGCGATGGGTTGCAGTATCGAGCTATTGAACTGCCTCGGTTCGCGCCCGCTCGCGAGCATCATCGGCAGATCGGGATTGGCGAGCGCGCCGCGTCCGACCGTCACGATGTCCGCGCCGGACCCGAGCGCACCGGCGATACGCTCGGCCGTATGCAAGCCGCCGTTCGCGATGATCGTCGCGTTCGGCGCGCAGCGACGCGCTAGCGCGATGAGGCTGTCGCGTGTGCCTTCGAATGCGGGCTGCCACGCTTCGTGCTCGGTCACGTGGATGAAGTTCACGCCTGCGCCGGCGAGCGTGCCGAAGATCACTTCGGCGTCCGCCTCGCGGCCGGGCCACTTCGACGCGAAGTCGTTGACCTTGCCCTGTGAGATGCGGATGCCGACCGGCACTGCATCGCCGACGCCGAGCCGCACCAACTTCATGACATCGACGAGCAGTTGTACTCGCGCTCTCGTGCTGCCACCCCAACGGTCGTTTCTGAGATTCGTTTGTGCGCCCAGAAACTGGTCGAGCAGATAGCCGTTCGCGCCGTGAATTTCCACACCGCTGAATCGCCCGATATTCACCGCGCGCTGTGCCGCCTGCACGAAGCCGCTGATCGCTTCATCGATCTCGGCATCCGTCATCTGTCTGGGCTCGGGATACGGTCCATCGCCGTAATAGAACGCCATCTGTTCGCCTTTGGGCCGAACGGCCGATGGCGCCACCGTGTGCTTGCGATAAACATTGCCCTGACTCAGCGCGCCTGCGTGCATCAGTTGCGCGAATACGCGGGCGCCATGTGTGTGCATGTCGCGATTGAAGGCTGCCCATGCGCGCGCCTGTTCGTCATCGGCCAGGCCAGGCTGAAAACGGTATCCTTGCGAAAACGCCTTGTCGGTATAGATACCTTCTGTCGTTACAAGACCGAAGCCGCCTTTCGCGAACCGACCGTAGTAGTCGAACATCGTCTGTGTCGGATGGCCGTATTCGGTAGCCGTGATGCGCGTCATCGGGGCGACTGCGATGCGGTTGCGCACCGCAATGCCGTTGCCGTCGTACGGGGAAAGGATCTGCGAGGTGAAGTCGTTCATTTCGCGTCTCGTCAAGGAAGGAAAGTGACTTCATCCTAGGCGTTGGGAGGGCAGGAAAACAGACATCGAATGGTGAAGCCGCCGTAACTTTATCGGATATAAACCATGTTCCTTCCAGACGTTCAAACCTTCCTCGCCGTCGCGTCGGCGGGCAGTATTTCCGCTGCGGCGCGCCAGCTCGACGTCGTTCCCATGCAGGTGTCGCGACGCATCGCCGCGCTGGAAGAAGATCTCGGCGTGCGTCTTTTTCATCGCACGACCCGGTCGCTCACGCTGACTGCCGAAGGCGAAGCGTTCGTCCCGTTCGCTACGGCGATGGTGGATGCGGAATCCGGCGCGCGCGCCGAGCTTAGCCCGTTGCCGGGAAAGGCGTCGGGCGTGCTTCGTCTGACGGCTCCAAGCGGGTTCGGACAATCGGTCGTGCTGCCCATGCTTGCGAGTTTGCTCGAAGCCAATCCGGAGCTTCGCATCGACCTCGATCTTTCGGATCGTCAGGTCGATATCGTCGGGCAGGGCCTCGACGTGGCCTTGCGGATTGCGCCCTTGGAGGACTCCGAGCTGGTGGCGAAGAAGATCGCTCCCAATCCTCGCCTCGTTTGCGCCGCGCCGGCCTATCTGAAGAAACACGGGCGACCCTCGACGGTTGCCGATCTGGACAATCACGCCTGCATCCGACTGAGTGCGGTGCGACGGTGGCCGCTTGTCGTCGACGGAGCATTGATCCGCAAGCGCGTGCTTGTTTCACCACGACCAGTGTCGAAGCGGCGCGAACCGCTGCCGTGCAAGGTCTGGGACTCGCGCAGTTGACGTATTGGGACGTCTTCCGACAGGCAATTGGGAGAATTCGCGTTCATCCATGGTACCCACAGTAGCGAAATGCAACGCTCGATGGGTTTACGGAAATTTGTAACAGCTATCGGGAACGTCGCCTGGAGAAGGCGCGCCGCATCAACTCGTATGATGGTACTGCCGGGCCGGATGACGTCGTACCGCGTCGATGTCGATGCCGTCTAAAAGCCAGTGCAGTTGTTCGGTCGTCAACTCGATCACGGGCTGCTTCCGGGATGGCCACGCGAAATGGTCTGCCTCGAGGCGTTTCAACATCAGCCAGAAGCCCGAGCGTTCGTATAACAACAGCTTGACGCGGTTGCGTTTCCGATTATGGAAAGCGAACACGGCGCGAGCGAAGGGGTCGAGCTGCATCGACTGCTCGACCAGCGCCGTGAGGCTATTGATTCCCGCCCTAAAGTCAATCGGTTCGCGATGCAAATAAACGCGAAGGTCGGAATCAAGGCGGAACATCAATGCTCTCCCAGCGCGGCGATCAACGCCGCGACGAGTGTCGCATCATGCCGTGAGCACTCAAGTTCGACGGTTACCCCGTTCGGGAGATGCGCTGACAGGCGCGCCGTTGGTCGCGACGCAGTCGCTGATTGCTTGTGACTAGACGCCGGCGGCGCAGAGCCCTGTTCAATAGCTAGGACCGGGATGAAGGCCGCCGCTGACGGCTCGACCGTATTTCGTGCTGCACGAGCAGAGTTTGCTCTCTCATGTAGCCTTATCCACTTGTGAAGCTGGTTTGCGTTCACCTGAGCCCTAAGTGCGAGCCCAGCGATTGACGCTCCTGGTCGCAAGCACGCCTCAATCAGTCGGCGCTTCCCGTCAGGGTCGTATCGTCGTTTGCCGTTGGAGCACTCTCGAATGACTCGAAGTGGCAGAAAGTCAAACTCATCGTCGCTCATGGCTTGCGACCGCAATGTGGGTTGCGGACGCAATCGTCGCTCTTAGAAGCCGACAAAGATAGGTGTGCTCGTTTTAGCGCTTACTCTCAAACAACCAGCAGCATGGCACCTTCCGGCACCGCCTACTACAGGATGACCGAGTGCCGGCTGAACGTTCGCGCCTCTCCAATCGGAAGCACGGTCCGCTCATACTTCGTTGATGACATCGGCAGCAGCGTCGTCTTGGCGGTGTCCTGATATTTCATTTTGTCTCGCGAATTGACACCCCGGGGGAGGGTGATATCCACTTAGGCTGCTATGGCATTGGCTAGAGTTCGGTCTTCTGAGCTATCGCTTCCGCCCTCAGGTCTCGCGGTTTGCCTCGAGGTAGGCATGACCACCGCGTCCCCTTCAATCACCACCTTGTTGAGCACGCGACAGATGGTGGTCAGTGACACGCGCCTCTTCTCAGGCAACAATGCAACCACCGTCACGGTGGCGTGGACGGTATCGCCGGGCTTCACCGGCGCCTTAAAGCGAAGGGTCTGGCTCAGGGTTCCCGGCCCGGGCAACCTGCCGGCGATGGCCGCTGAGATGACGCTCGCGGTCAACATGCCGTGCGCGATTCTGCCCTTGAACCGGGTGGTCTGCGCAAACTCTTCCTTGATGTGCATCGCGTTGTTATCGCCAGAGACCGCGGCGAACAGCACGACGTCCGCCTCGGTGATGGTCTTCGCAAACGTAGCGCTCATCCCCGGTTTCAAATCTTCGTAGTCGTAGCCGTTAAGCTCGTTCATAACTCCTCCGTGGTAGCGGTAGTCAGGCGCGAACCGACGCCTTTCATGACATGACTCGTGGGGCGCTTCCAACCGATCAAGCGCCGACGACTCTCCTACTGCGAGCCGGTACTGGAGGCTGATGACTGTCGAGCAGCGTCACGCCTCAGGCGATCTTTTTAAGGTCGAGGAGGTCCGCCGCTTGCAACGCGCCTTTTCGCTGACCCCCAGCCCCTTTCTGGATGAAACCAAAAGGTTTACCCAGCGGCAGCAGCACCCTGCCAAAGTAGGTGTTCAAGAACACGGCGCCAGCGCAATACAAGCCCAGCAATGAAATGAGCAGGTCCGAATAGGCGGCCAGCAAGGAAAAGAACTCGCGGTGGATACCCAATATCGAAAGCCCCAGCGACGGCAACAGAATATTGATCAGGCGAGCATCGCGTGAGCTTCTAATCTGACAAGGTTTCATCTC
>Ga0105251_10001774_pt1 | contig 17945 bp, 18 predicted proteins | sample KBSS64metaG_FD_80424 | JGI IMG/M metagenome (GOLD analysis project Ga0105251, IMG submission 80424) | Switchgrass rhizosphere microbial communities from Kellogg Biological Station, Michigan, USA - KBS S6-4 metaG | ecosystem: Host-associated > Plants > Roots > Rhizosphere > Soil | place...
GCCCGGGAAGAACGCCGCCGAGAAGTACAGCGCGAGGAACGAGTAGATGTAAAAGTCGAACCACTCGACGAGGTTGCCCGACGAGGCGCCGACGATTGCGAAAACCCGGCGCCGGGTGTCCTCTGCGGTATAAGCGGGAAGGTCGGTCATGTTCTTTCTGATCTCTTGGTCACTGTCTGGATGGCGTGTGCCGGGGCTCATGTCCCCCGGTCCGGACGCTCTTGGCGGCGTTCGGGCGCAAGTTTATACGACGGTTCGGGCGAAAGCGCGCGTTCGTGGCGCGCGAAAGACGGCCGGATGGCGTCAGTAAATTCGCGCAGTCGCGCGGTCGCGCCGTGCCGCGCAATGGCGTCCGTCGCTCGCTCAGGCTTGCCGTAAAAGCATTCGCCGCCCTTGCGGCGGGTTTATGCGGCGCTTTGGATGCGTTCCGCCGATGCCTCGGCCATTCATCCTAGGTGATTACCCTGATCGAAGATTTCGCCAACTAATTATCGATAAAGTCTCGGGATCACGATTCGCATCGACGAGGACCGCATGAACCCGCATCAACCGATTACCCTCGACGCCGCGCTTGCGTCGAAGTTCGCCCAGGTCGCGCTCGGCCATCTGACGCGCGAGTATCCGAACAAGCTCGACCATGTCATGGCGGGCGACGCCGATGTTCAAAGCCCGCGCGCGCTGCATCCGATCTTCTACGGCAGCTTCGATTGGCATTCGTGCGTTCACGGCTACTGGCTGATCGCGCGGCTGTACGACCGCTTTCCCGCGCTGCCGGAGGCGCCGCGCATCCGTGCGGTGATCGACGCGCATTTCACCGATGCCAACGTCGCCGCCGAAGTCGCGTATCTGCAGCGTCCCGCAGCGCGCGGCTTCGAGCGGCCCTACGGCTGGGCGTGGCTGCTCGCGCTCGCAGCGCAGCTCCGCTCGATGCAGTCCGAGGACGGCGCGCGCTGGGCCCGCACGCTTGCCCCGCTCGCCGATGCGTTCGTCGCCCGCTTCGAAGACTTTCTGCCGAAGTCGACGTATCCGCTTCGGGTCGGCACGCACTTCAACATGGCGTTCGCGCTGACGCTCTCGATCGGCTACGCGCGCGCCACGCACGACGCGGGCTTCGAACGCCTGCTCAGCGAGACGGCCTTGCGCTGGTTCGAGAAGGACGAAAGCTGTCAGGCGTGGGAGCCGGCGGGCGACGAATTCCTGTCGCCTTCGCTGATGGAAGCCGTGCTGATGCGCCATGTGCTGCCGGACGAGCGTTTCGTCGGCTGGTTCGACCGGTTTCTGCCGCGCATTGCCGCACGCGAACCGGCGACGCTCTTCGCGCCCGCCACCGTCACCGATCGCAGCGACGGCAAGCTCGCGCACCTCGACGGGCTGAACCTTTCCCGCGCGTGGTGCCAGCGCACGATCGCGCGGGCATTGCCTGCGGGCGACGCGCGCATCGCGGTGCTCGATGCGGCCGCGAGCGAACATCTGGCGGCGGGCATTGCGCATGTGGCGGGCGATTACATGGGCGAGCACTGGCTCGCGACATTCGCGCTGCTGGCGCTGGAGGCCTGATCCGCGTCAGACGCGCGGCTGGAACGCGATCACGCCCATGCCGATGAGTGCGATCGCCCCGCCCGCGACATCCCACGCCGTCGGCCGGATGCGCTCGACGGCCCATAGCCACGCGATCGCCACGCCGATATACACGCCGCCGTAGGCCGCATAGATGCGCCCCGCCGCGGTGTCGTGCAGCGTGAGCAGCCACGCGAACAGCGCGAGCGACAGCGCGCCGGGCACGGCGAGCCACGGCGAGCCGCCCTCCCTGAGCCATCGATACGGAAAATAACAACCGGCGATCTCGGCAATGGCCGTGACGACATAGAGCGCGAATGTTCTCATGACGCGCATTATCGGCGCTGGCGTGAAGTTGCGTGGTCCGCGTCCGCTCCGGACAATGACGCCCTTGTTACGAACCGCCAGCCCGAACACCTTGCAGACGACTCCGCAAAACGATTCGCCCGGAACCACCGCGCTGCCCGTGCACTGGCACAAGCGCGTGTTGATGCTCGCGTTTCCGATCGTCCTCGCCAATTTGACGCAACCGATTCTCGGCGCGGTCGATACGGCCGTCGCCGGGCATTTCGACGGACCGCAGTATCTCGGCGGCGTCGCGCTCGGCGGGCTCGTGTTCAGCTTCGTGTTCTGGGGCTTCGGCTTTCTGCGCATGGGCACGACGGGGCTCGTCGCGCAGGCGTTCGGTGCACACGACGACGACGCCTTGCGCGCGAGCGTGCTGCGCGCCCTGCTGCTCGCGCTCGCGATCGGCGTGGCGGTGCTCGCGCTACAGATGCCGATCATCCGCTACGGACTCGTCGCGCTGGGCGGCAGCGCGGCCGTCCAGGACACCGCGCGCGCGTATTGTCATGCGCGCATCTGGGCCGCGCCGTTCGCGCTCGGCAACTATGTCGTGCTCGGGTATTTGCTCGGCTGCCAGCGCGTGCGGCTCGCGCTCGTCACGCAGATCTTCATCAATCTGGTGAACATCGTCGCGGTGCTGCTGTTCGTGTATCGCTTCGACTGGGGCATCGCGGGCATCGGCGCGGCGACCGCCTTCGCGGATTTCTGCGGCTTCTCGCTCGGCGTCGCGATTCTCTGGCATTTGCGTCCGCGCGATCTCGCGCCGCTCGCGCCCCGTTCACTCTTCGACGGGCACGCGCTCAGGCGGCTGGTTGCGCTCAACCGCGACATCTTCATCCGCACGATCTGTCTGCTCGGCTCGTATGCCTGGTTCGCGCATCTCGGCGCGCGCGAGGGCGATGCGATCCTCGCCGCCAACGCCGTCCTGCTGAACTTCCAGACCTTCATGTCCTTCGGACTCGACGGTTTCGCGCACGCGGCCGAGGCGCTCGTCGGCGCGGCGGCCGGCGCGCGCGACCGTCACGCGTTCCGGCAGGCGGTGAAGATCACGATGCTCTGGTCCGCGATCGGCGCGGCGGGCTTTTCCATCGTCTACTGGATAAGCGGCGAATGGATCATCGGCAAGCTGACCGATCAGGCCGTCGTGCACGCGGCGGCGGTGCGCTATCTGCCGTGGGCGTCGGTTCTGCCGCTCGCATCCGTAGCGGGCTTTCAGCTCGACGGCGTGTTCATCGGCGCAACGCGCACGCACGAACTCATGAAAGCGATGGCAGTCTCGCTCACGGTGTTTCTGCTCGCCGCCTGGGCGCTCGCGGGATCGCTCGGCAATCACGGTTTGTGGCTTGCGCTCACCCTTTTCATGGTGGCGCGCGGCATCACGCTGGCGGTGCAGGTGCCTGCGATCGAGCGCGTGTCGTGCGCGCCCGATCGAAGCTGAACTACTGCGAATTCGGCTTAAGTGCGGCGAGGCCATCCAGCAGCGCCTTGTGGAACGTCGCCGGATCCTGCATCTGCGGCGCGTGGCCCAGCTCGGGAAACTCGACGAGTTTCGCGCCCTCGATGCGCTCCTTCGCCAGCTTCGCAAGATCCGGATAGCGGCCGAGCGTCGGGCGGATTTCCGGCGGCGCGAGATCCTTGCCGATCGCCGTGTTGTCCTTGTCGCCGATGAGCAACAGCGTCGGCGTCTTCAACTGATCGAATTCGTAGACGACCGGCTGCGTGTAGATCATGTCGTAGAGCAGCGCCGAGTTCCACGCGACGATGTCCTTGCCCGGCCCGCGATACATGCCCGCGAGCATCTGCACCCACGGTTCGTAATCGGCGCGCCATTGCCCTGAATAGTACGTGTTCGTCTCGTAACGGCGGATGCCATCGGCGCTCGTTTTGAGCTCGCGCGCGTACCAGTCGTCGATCGATATCGACGGCACGCCTTTCGCCTTCCAGTCTTCGAGTCCGATCGGATTGACGAGCACGAGCTGCTGCGTCTCGCGCGGATACATGAGCGCATAGCGCACTGCGAGCATGCCGCCCGTCGAATGCGCGATGAGCGTCGCCTTCGATACGCCGAGCGCCGTCAGCAGCGCATGCGTGTTGCGCGCGAGTTGCTGAAAGCTGTACTGATAACGCGCGGGCTTGGTCGACTTGCAAAAGCCGATCTGATCCGGCGCGATGACGCGATAACCCGCATCGGTCAAGGTTTCGATAGTCTGCTTCCAGGTCGCCGAACAGAAATTCTTCCCGTGCAGAAGCACCGCGGTGCGACCGTTCGGATGCAGCGGATGCACGTCCATATAGGCCATGCGCACGACCTGGCGCTGCGACGTGAGCGCGAATTGCGCAACCGGATACGGATAGTCGAAGCCTTGCAGCTCGGGGCCGTAGGCGGGGCCGTCATTGCCGGCTGCTGGCGCGGTGTCCTCGGCATGGGCGTGAAAAGCGCAGGACATCGCGAGCGACAACACGACAGAACGAAGGACGGACGGCTTGCTACGCACTGGATTCATTTTTTCCATTTCGAGATGACGTCGGCCGACGCATTCTAGCGCGCTTGAAAGTTCACGCGCCCACGCGCTGCCCGCCCCGCGCCCTGTCTGCAGCGCTTATACTTGCGGCCCCGATCGTCGTCTGGATCTTTACAAGCATGTCATTCCGTATCAAGGCATTCGCCGCCGCGCTCTTCGCATTCGTCAGTATCGGCGCATCCGCGAGCGACTGCCCGCAGTTCAGTCCCAACGGCCGCGCGCCGGTCGTCGTCAATTCTAAGATGCGCGCGGAGACGCAGGAAGTCTGCTACACCGACTTCGCGCTGCTTCACTCCGGCATCACCAAAGGACCGCTCTGGTCGGCGGAACATCTGACCGCCAACAGTGTCGATCAGGCAAAGAACAACACGCGCACCAATCGCTTCTTCGTCGAAAAGCGCTTGCCGCCCGGTGAGAGCGCGCAGCTTTCCGATTACAAGAAGAGCGGTTACGACCGCGGCCATATGAGCCCCGCGGGCGATCGCGCGAGCAAGCAAGGCATGGCCGAATCGTTTTCGCTTGCGAACATCGTGCCGCAGGATCCCTCGAACAACCGGCGCATCTGGTCGCGCATCGAGGAAGCGGTGCGCAGGCTGACGGAGGAATCGGGCGAAGCGTTCGTCGTCACCGGCCCGCTCTTTTCCGGCCGTCAGTTGCAGACGATCGGCGAATCGCGCGTGTTCGTGCCGACGCAACTGTACAAGGTGGTCTATTTGCCACAGCGGCAGATTGCGTTCGCGGTGGTGGTTGAAAATACGCCGACGGACACGTACACGATGAAAACCGTGCGCGAGCTGGAAGCGATGAGCGGTCTCGCGTTTCCCGGCATACCGGACGGACTGAAGGACAAACGAATTGGAGGGTTGCGAGGTGTTTAAACCATTTGCGAACGATACGGACGTGATGAACATCGCGGGCGACGCGATCAACATCGAAAACGGCGTGAAGCGACTGACGATCAGCGGCGATCTGACGATTGCCCGCGACAAGGCGGGACTTGCCAACGCGCTCGCGCTTCAGAAGGCGCTCGGTGCGATCATCGAAGCATTGCAGAGCGAGGCCTCGCTGCCCGCGAAGTTGCCCGACGAACCGGCCGCGCCGTCAGGCACCGCTGACAACCCGTTTATCTGAAGCGGCGATCGGAGACAGCCGCGCGGAGAAATCGAAGTGATCGAATGCCATGTCGGCCCGAGTCCGCTTGGGCACATCCTGTATCGCGCCGAAGACGACTGCTTGACCGGGCTCTTCTTTCTCGGGCAGAAGCACTTTCCCGCCGGGTTGCCGGAGCCGACGCTGTCCGAGACGCCGCCCGCATCGCGCGTAATCGGCGAGGCGCGCGAGCAGATCGGCGAATACTTCTCTGGCGTGCGCAAGGCGTTTTCGATCCCGTTGACGCTCAACGGCACAGCGTTTCAGCGGCAGGTCTGGGATGCACTGCGGCAGATCCCTTTCGGCGAAGCATGGACCTACGGCGATCTCGCGCGCCGACTGGGCTTGCCCGCGGGCGCATCGCGGGCGGTCGGCGGCGCGAACGGCCGCAATCCGATTGCGATCATCGTGCCGTGTCACCGCGTGATCGGCGGCGACGGAGAATTGACCGGCTACGCCGGCGGCGTGGAACGCAAGCGTCACTTGCTCACGCTGGAGGGCGGCCCGGGTCGCGAGCAACTCGCCCTCTTCTGAACCGGCCGTCCTCGGCGCAAAGATAAGAAAGCCCGCGAACCGAAATGGTTCGCGGGCTTTTTCGTGAGCGACGTACTTCGCCGTTTTACGGCGTGAGCGTGACTTCCACGCGACGATTCTCCGCACGACCGACGCTCGTAGCGTTCGACGCGATCGGGTTCGCCTTACCGAATCCCTTCACCGAGTAATTGTCGGCATGCAGGCCGCGTTCTTTCAGATACGTGAGCACGGCCTGCGCGCGACGCTGGGACAGACTGACGTTATAGGCATTCGGCCCGGTCGAATCCGTATAGCCCTCGACCGTCACGGAGGCGAAGTTCGCACCCTGTGACTCGGCGACGAGCTGATTCAGAATGCCCTTGGCCTTCGGCGTCAGCACGGCGCTATCGAAGGCGAAGTTCGTCTTCTCGTCCAGCAAGATCTTGCGCGGCGCGGGCGCCGCTGCCTTGACGGGAGCCGGCTGCGGCTCGGGCGCCGGCGTGCTGGTCACGGGCGCAACCGGCGCCGCCTGCACCGGCGTCGCGCAATTGAAGATCACGTTGCGGGGATCGCTCGGCGTCTGCGTACCGGCGAGCGTCTGGAGCACATTCAACGGTTGATTGCCGCACATCTTCTGAGCGGCGGCCATACAGGCGCTGCCGTTCTCGAAAACACCGTAGCATTCGGCGCGGTAAGCCTTTTGACCATCCGACGTCTGAATTTGGCTGATATTGAACGCCGGTCCCGTGGTGGACGAGCAACCCGCAAGTGCAGCAGCGGCGATAAGACTAACGGCAAGGGTTTTCGTGAGCAATTTGGTGTACATGCGAGTCAATTTGAAAGCGCGAAGCCGCCGAAAGCGCGCCTCATTTCCAGGCCTGGGCTCATGCCAGAGGCGGCAGGCGGATTCATGGGTCATTCGGATGCGCTCGACTTTCGATGAGCACTCCAAAAGCTGCGGGATTGTAGCCCGACGATTTGCGCGGCTTAAGCGGACAACTCCCAAATTGAAGACGCCTCTCATGCGTATTTCAAAGCGCCTATTTGACCGGCGCGGGGAGATCGCCATCGGACTGCGTTTGCAGTTCCTGCACGCGGGTCTGCCGCGGTTGAAGCTGCGCCTGCGCGGCGGCCCGTCCGGTGCGCAATTCGCGGATCGCGTTCTGCTGCTCCGGCTGACAAGCCGTCGCCTGGCTTTGCGGCGCGCGAGCAATATCGAGATCGGCTTCTAGCCGCTCGGCGCGCTCACACTGCGCGCAGATTTGCCTGTCGGCAGCTTGATACGCTTGATTCCCGCATCGGCGAGTGATCGATGTTTTAGCGAAATCGGAATAAACGGGTTCGGCGCGCCCGTCATTTTGTGTTTTGGTCACGCGCCATATTTTTCTTTTCTGAAGCGCAACGTAATAAGCCCAGCGCTGCATTGCGATTCTTCCGTAACGGCAAAGCACATCACTCGAAAAGAATTGGCGCTGTGAAGCCGCCGATTCCAGACGCCTGAATCGCTTTGAAACGCGCGGATTTAAATCGACGGCTGGCGCCGGGAACCGTCTTGCTGCAATCGCGGCTCGCTCGCGCTGCGCAAGGTTTCGACCGGTTTGAGAATGCGAGAATCGCCCGGTAGGCCTGGCATGCGCGAGAAAATGTCGTGGTCTGCGCGGAAGTCGAACGGCGCGGACGACAGAATGCCCGCGTCGGGCAAAGGCTGGACCGCGTGAACCGGCCCGGCGGCCGCGGCAAAAAGCGCGAAAAAGCTGGCAATGAGCGCGAGAGCGCCCGGGATCGGGTGCGAACGGTGCATGGCAAGGAAAAGGCAATGAGGGCGCGCGAGCGCCGGAATGGAGCAGCCGGAGGAAACACGGCGTCCGTGTACTGCATGGTTCGTTATTTCAACAGTCGCCGCGCCTTCTGCCCATGAGAGAGTTCTCAAAGACTTCTTGCCCGGCGGCAGCCTTTCTCATCCGCCACGGCGATCGGGTGTGAAAAATGCGTGCCGCAGGCGTTCATGTGTGCGCGCACGCGCGGCCGGCGCATGGTTCGAGGACCATAGCGGAAGCGCAAAAAGCGCCCTGGAAACACAAGGCACCGCCCACGGAAGGCAGGGCGGCGGCGATCATCAGCACGGCAGGCGGCCACAGCTTGCCAAGACTCGGCCATAATGCGCCATCGCAAAAATGCCGGATCGCCAAGTAAAAACGAAAATGCCATGAATCAAGACGACAAGCACTCGACCGATCGAACCAGACAGTCCGGCCCCATCGACGGCAACGTCACGACCGGCGTCGTGGGCCTGGACGAGATTCTGGGCGGCGGCCTCGTCGAAGGCGGCCTGTATCTGATCGAAGGGATGGCGGGCGCGGGCAAGACGATCCTCTCGTCGCAAATCGGCTTTCATCGCGTCGCGCAGGGTGACATGGTGCTGTACATCACCCTGATCGCCGAATCGCATACCAAGCTTCTGTCCCATCTGAAGGGACTCTCGTTCTACAACGCCGACGCCATCTCCGACCGGATGCTCTTCGTCTCCGGCTATCACGAGCTGATGCGCGACGGCCTGTCCGGTTTTCTCGCGCTGATCGCCTCGACCATCAAGACGAGCCGGCCGCGCTTCATGGTCATCGACGGATTCCGCAGTGCACGCGAATTCAGCTCGACGGAACTCGAACTTTCGCAGTTCATCCACGAACTGTCGGCATTCGTGAGCGCCGCGCGCTGCACGACGCTGATCCTCGCGCCGCTGTCGGGCAACGAGCCGCATCCGGAGCACACGCTCGTCGACGGGCTCATCGAGCTGAACCGCTACAACACCGGCATGCGGCGCGCCCGCGAGATCGAGGTCCACAAGCTGCGCGCCCGCGATCACCTGCTCGGCAAGCACTTCTTCAAGATCACCGAGCACGGCCTCGAGACGTTTCCGCGCATCGAGGCGTCGCCCGCGAACGATCAAGGGCCGCCCGATTTCAAGAGCAGGCTCGGCTTCGCGTTTCCCGATTTCGACCAGATGCTCGGCGGCGGCGTCGTGCGCGGCTCGACGACCACGCTCGTCGGGCCGTCGGGCGTCGGCAAGACGCTCGTGTCGCTCAAGTTCCTGCAGGCCGGCGTGGAGCGCGGCGAGCGCTGCGTCTATTTCGGCCTCTACGAGTCGCCCGAACGGCTGCTGGCGAAAGCGCAGGCGGTCGGCATCGATCTCGTGCCGGCCGTCCAGGACGGACGCCTCGTGATTCACTGGCATCCGGCCGTCGAACTGGCGATCGACGAGCTCGCCGTCGAGTTGATGAACGCGGTCAGAAACGCGAATGCGTCGCGGCTCGTCGTCGACGGTATCGACGGATTTTTCCAGTCCGCGAACCGCACCGAGCGCTTCGGGCTCTTTCTCAACGCGCTCATGCACCGCCTGCGCAACGCGGGCGTGACCACCATCCTCACCGAGGAGATGCCGCTCTACGGCGAGGTGAGGCTGCCCACGACGCTGCGCGCGTCCGCGATGACGGAGAACATCGTGCTCATGCGCTATGTGGAGGCGAATTCCGCGCTGTATCGCATGGTGTCGATCGTCAAGCAGCGCGAAGGCTCGCACGATTCGGCGATTCGCCGTCTCACGATCGACTCGCGCGGCCTGCATATGAGCGAAGGCTTCATCGGCCCGACGGGTCTGCTGTCCGGACACCCGTCGATCGCGCCCGCGCTCTCCGTGTCGGACCCCGGCGCGCGCGCATGAAAAAGATCCTCGTCGTCGACGATGAATTCGACATTCTGACCACGTGGCGGCTCGTGCTCGAAATGGAGGGCTACGAGGTCTCGACCGCGTCCAACGGGCGCATCGCGCTCGACGCGGCGCGCTCGAATCCGCCCGCGCTCGTCATTACCGACTGGATGATGCCGCACATGGACGGCGTCGAGCTGGTCAGGCAACTGGCGGCAAGCGACGGGCTCGCGCGCGTGCCCGTGATTCTGATGAGCGCGGCCGCCAATGCGCCGGCGCTCGAGCATCCCTACGCGCAGTTTCGCCGCAAGCCGTTTTCGATCGACGATCTGATCGACACCGTCCAAAGCCTGATCGGGCCGGCGTGAGCGGACGTAGGCACGCGGCGTGCTGCACTGGTGCGTTCCGGCAAATCCGGACTCAGGAAGAAACCGCTCAACCAAAGGGAGGCACCATGGTGCAGGATCAAGTGGAAGGCGTGGCGCAAAAAGTCGTCGGCAAGGTGCAGGACACGGTCGGCGCACTGACGGGCGACGAAGCGACGCAAGCCGAGGGCAAAGTGCGGCAGGCGTACGGCAACTTGCAGCAGAGCTACGGGCAGACTGTCGACAACGTGCGCCTCGCGGTGGCGAATCAGCCGATTCAGGGCGTGCTGATCGCCGCGGCGGTGGGCTTCATGCTGGGCGCGTTGTGGAACCGCGATCGTTGATGCGCGGATTGCCGTGCGCGTGACACATCGAGACCAGGGCCGGCGCGGGACACTGCGCCGGCCTTGTCGTTCATGGTGCCTCGCGCACGATGCCGACGAGCGCCGCCGACCGCGCGCAGCCGATCGCGATCCCGACAGCCGCCACGGCGAGCGCGCCATGCGTGCCGTCGATCGCCGCCGCGAGGGCGAGGCCGCCCGCGGCCGCTGCGCTCATCACGCTCGCCGCAGGTGCGCCCGCCGCGCCGCCCATCGCGAGCGACAAATGCGCGCCGATGAGCGCGACCATCGCAATGACCGACACCACGGCGAGCGCGCCCGGTTGCGCGCCGAGCCCATAGGCGAGCGCCGCGCACGCGCCGGCACAGGCGAGATGCAGCGGCTGGAGGATCAGGTTCTCGCGCTTCGTCCGCACAAAGATCAGATGACCCAGCGCCGCAATCGCGCCGCCCGCCAACACCCCACACGTGCCATTCAGGCCCGGCAGCACCCATGCGACGAAAGCGATCGTGGCGAGCAACGCGTGCGTCGATGCACTGGACGCGCCCCCGTCGAATCGATATCCGGCCAAGCCCGCGAAAGCCGCAAGCAGGAGCGCCGCGGCCAGCGGCGCGATGGCAGCCGGCCCGCCGCTCGCACAAGCAGCGGCGACGATCACCGCGCCGGCCACCGCCCACGCGCGCAAACGCGCCGCGCCCATGCGCATCGACGAACCCGCCGACAGCGCCGCGAGCACGCAAAGCGCCCCGGCGAGAGCATCGGACATGCGTCGCTCCTTCAGGCGGCCAGCACGTTCGACAGCGTGCCGATGCCCGCGATCGACACATCCACGCGCGCGCCGTCCTTGATCGAGCCGACGCCGATCGACGTGCCGCACGCGATCACATCGCCGGGCACGAGCGTCATGTCTTGCGACAACATGCTCACTTGCTCGGCGGGCGAGAAGATCATGTCGTCGAGAGGATAATTCTGGCGCTCGACGCCTTCGACCGTCGTGACGACGCTCGATGCGCGCCAGTCGAAGCCGTTGCCCGGCGTGACGATCGCGGGCCCGAGACAGGTGAACGTGTCGAAGCCTTTCGAGCGGCACCACTGCGCGAAGTTGGGATCTTCCTGCAACAGCTCGATCGCGGTGACGTCGTTCACGCACGTGAAGCCGAAGATCGCCGCCTGCGCCTCCTCGACCGACGCCCCGCTCACCGTCTTGCCGATCACGATGCCCAGTTCGCCCTCATACGCGATCTTGCCGTGATAGCTCTTCGGCCGGCGGATCGACTCGTTTGGCCCGATCACCGACATCGGCGGCTTGATGAGAAAGAGCGGATGCTGCGGCGGCGCCTTGTCGAGCTTCTGCGACAGCGCGTAGTAGTTGTTCCACAGCGCGATGACCTTGCTTGGCTGGCACGGCGCGAGCAGCGCGAGGTCGGCGGCGGCAAAGGAGATGTCGGTCGGGCGCGGGCGGTCGAACATCGCGCCTTCGTGCTGCACGACGCGGCCCGAGTGCTGATCGAGCGTGCCGAAACCGATGCTGCCGCCCGCATCGCGAAAACGAATCCAGTGTGTCAAGTTTGCCTCCCTTGTGAGGAGCGCGGGCGTACATGGCCCGCGCTCTCGTCCCCTCCTCCTTACATCAGATCAAACCCGCGCCGCGCGCCCACTTGTATTTCGCGCCGAGCACCGCGACGGGCAGTTCCGTCGAGTAGGCGTAAGCAGGCACGCCATGCTCGTAAAGATACTCCGCCGCTTCCTCGACCTGCACGTCGCCCGCCAGCGACGCGACGATCGGCTTCTCGATGCCGAGCGCTTTCATCTCCTCCTTCACTTCAATCACGAGCTTCGCGAAGACCATCGGCGGCGTGATGATCGTGTGCCAGTAGCCGAGGATGATCGAATGGATGCGATCGTCTTCCAGCCCGAGGCGGATCGTGTTCTTGTACGTCGTCGGCGGCTCGCCTCCGGTGATGTCGACGGGATTGCCGGCCGCGCCGAACGGCGGGATGAACTTGCGGAACGCGGCGTCGAGATCGTCGGGCATCGTCATCAGCGACAGGTTGTTGTCGACGCACGCATCCGAGAGGAGCACGCCCGAGCCGCCCGCCCCCGTGATGATGACGACGTTCTCGCCCTTGGGCGTCGGCAGCTTCGGAATGCCGCGCGCGAATTCCAGCAGATCGCGCAGGGAGCGCGCGCGGATCACGCCGCATTGCTGGAACACGTCTTCGTAGATCTTGTCGTTGCCCGCGAGCGCGCCGGTGTGCGAGCTCGCCGCGCGCGCGCCGAGGCTCGTGCGGCCCGCCTTCAGAACCACGACCGGCTTCTTCTTCGACACGCGTTTCGCGGCCTCGGCGAACGCACGTCCATCCTTCAGGTCCTCGCAATGCTGCGCGATGATCTCGGTGTTGTCGTCCTGTTCGAAGAACGTGAGCAGATCGTCTTCATCGATATCGCTCTTGTTGCCGAGGCCCACGATCGCCGACACGCCCATTTTCGCCGAGCGCGAAAAGCCGATGATCGCCATGCCGATGCCGCCCGATTGCGACGACAGCGCGGCCTTGCCTTTCACGTCATATGGCGTGCAGAACGTCGCGCACAGGTTCTTCGGCGTGTAGTAGAAGCCGTAAATGTTCGGGCCCATCATGCGGATGTCGTACTGGCGCGCGATCCTGACGATCTCCTCCTGGCCTTCGTGATTGCCGGTCTCGGCAAAGCCGGAAGGAATCAGCACGGCGCCCGGAATCTGCTTCTCGCCCACTTCGACGAGCGCCTGCGCGACGAACTTCGCCGGAATCGCAAAAACGGCCACATCGATCACGCCGGGCACGTCCTTCACGCTCTTGTAGGCCTTGCGGCCCATGATCTCGTCGGCTTTCGGATGGATCGGATAGATCGTGCCCTGATAGCCGCCGTTGATGAGGTTCTTCATCACCGAATTGCCGATCTTCCCGTCCTCGTTCGACGCGCCGATCACCGCGACCGCATCGGGCTTCATGATGCGGTTCATCTGCTTGACGATCTGCTCCTGCGTCGGCCGGTAGCGCGGCGCCGCCGGCTCGAAGTCCATCACGATGCGCACGTCCGCCGCCACCGCTCCGTTCGGGCTCGCGAAGACCGGGTTCAGGTCCATCTCCGAGATTTGCGGGAAGTCATCGACGAGACGCGACACGCGCTCGATCAGCGTGATGAGCGCCTCGCGATTCACCGGCTCCGAGCCGCGCACGCCGCGCAGCACTTCGGCGGCCTGGATGCCGTCGAGCATCGATGCGGCTTCGTCGCGCGTCACGGGCGCGAGGCGGAAGGTCACGTCTTTCAGCACTTCGACGAGCACGCCGCCGAGACCGAACGCGATCAGCTTGCCGAACGACGGATCGGTCACCGCGCCGATGATCACTTCCTGCCCGGCGCCGACCATCTGCTGGACCTGGACGCCGACGAGCGTCGCGTTCGGGTCGTATTTCTTCGCATTCGAAATGATCGTGTCGAAGCCGGCCCGCACGTCGGCTTCGTTCTTCACGCCGACCAGCACGCCGCCCGCTTCGGTCTTGTGCAGGATTTCGGGCGATACGATCTTCAGCACCACCGGAAAGCCGATGAACGACGCGAGCTTCGCGGCATCGTCCGCCGACTTCGCGACGCCTTCCTGCGGCACCGCGATGCCGTATGCATCGCAGACGAGCTTGCCTTCGGGCGCCGTGAGCGAGGTGCGGCCTTCGGCCTTCACGCGATCGAATACTTCGGCGACGCGGCGCTTCGCGTCGGGTGCGTGCAGCGGCACGACCGGCGCCGCGTGCGTGGATGAGTTGGCTGCTTCGCTGCGTTCCTGGACAACCGTGCTGTTCATGTCGCGTATCTCCGATTTATATGGGCGTGCCGGGTCCGCGCCGCCTTCTCTCGAAGGCGGCGGGAGGCAAAGCAACTGCGTGGATGCGCTCAGATCGCGCCGAGGCTTCTCAGCGTGGCGACCTGGTCAGGCGTGTAGCCGAGCTCGGCCATGACTTCGTCCGTGTGCTCGCCGAGCAGCGGCGAGCGCACGACGTCCGTCGGGCTGTCGGACAATTTGATCGGATTGCCGACCGTGAGGTATTTGCCGCGCACCGGATGATCCACTTCGACCACGGTCCCGGTCTTGCGCAGCGACGGTTCTTCGGCGATCTCCTTCATCGAGAGAATGGGGCCGCACGGGATGTCGTGCTTGTTGAGGATTTCCATCGCCTGGAACTTGGTCTTCGACATCGTCCAGCGCTCGATCTCCGCGAAGATGTCCTTCAGATGCGGCAGCCGCGCGTTCGGCGTCTTGTAGTCCGGATGGTCGATCCATTCCTCCTTGCCGATCACCTTGCAGATTTCACCCCACACCGGCGCCTGCGTGATGAAGTAGATGTACGCGTTCGGATCGGTTTCCCAGCCCTTGCACTTCAGGATCCAGCCGGGCTGGCCGCCGCCCGATGCGTTGCCCGCGCGCGGCACCGCTTCGCCGAACGTGCCGTTCGGGTATTGCGGATACTCCTTCATTACGCCGGTGCGTTCCAGCCGTTGCTGGTCGCGCAGCTTCACGCGGCAGAGGTTGAGCACGCCGTCCTGCATGGCGGCGAGCACTTTCTGGCCGCGTCCGGTCGAGTTGCGCTGATAGAGCGCCGTGACGATGCCGAGCGCGAGATGCAGACCGGTGCCGGAATCGCCGATCTGCGCGCCGGTCACCGTCGGCGGGCCGTCGTCGAAACCGGTCGTCGAGGCCGCGCCGCCTGCGCATTGCGCGACGTTTTCGTAGACCTTGCAGTCCTCGTACGGTCCGGGTCCGAAGCCTTTCACCGACGCGACGATCATCCGCGGATTCAGCTCCTGGATGCGCTCCCACGTGAAGCCCATGCGATCGAGCGCGCCCGGCGCGAAGTTCTCGACGAGCACGTCGCATTTCTTCACGAGCGTCTCGAGCACCTTCTTCCCTTCGGGATTCTTGGTGTCGATGGTGATCGAGCGCTTGTTGTGATTGAGCATCGTGAAGTAGAGGCTGTCGGCGTCGGGGATGTCGCGCAGTTGCTCCCGCGTGATGTCGCCCGCGCCCGCGCGTTCCACCTTGATGACGTCCGCGCCGAACCACGCGAGCAGCTGCGTGCAGGTCGGCCCCGACTGAACGTGCGTGAAATCCAGGATTCGCACGCCGTCCAGCGCCTTGCCAGATGTGTTCACCGTCATGGCTTGTCTCCCAACTCTTTCGTTCGACGTTTATAGGTTCACATTTATTTGTACATCGTCTGCGCCATCGTGCCCGGCGCGTAGACAGTCGGATCGACCCAGATGTTGATGACCGCGCTTTTGCCCGTCTTCGCCACCGATTCGCGCGCCCGCTGCAGCGCGCCTGCGATCTTCGAGGCTTCGCGCACTTCCTCGCCGTAGCCGCCGAGCATTTCGGCGAAGCGGCCGTACGGCACATCCGACAGCAGATTGCCGACATTGCCGCGCTCTTCGCCGTATTTCGCGAGCTGGCCGTAGCGGATCTGGTTCATCGCGGAGTTGTTGCCGATCACCGCGATATACGGCACACCGAAGCGGTTCGCGGTTTCCATGTCGAAGGACGTCATGGAGAACGCGCCATCGCCGTAGTAACAGAGTACTTCTTTCTCGGGGTTGGCGAGGCCCGCCGCAATCGCGAAACCCGTGCCGACGCCGAGCGAGCCGAGCGCGCCCGGGTCCATCCACTGGCCGGGGCGGCGCGGGCGAACGGCCTGCGCGGAGATCGTCACGACATCGCCGCCGTCGCCGATATAGATCGTGTCGTCGGAGAGGAACTGGTTGATTTCGTGCGCGACGCGGTACGGATGGATCGGGCTCGCATCGGAGGTGAAGAGCGGCATCAGCTTGGCGGTCGCGGTTTCCTCAAGCGCGGCGAGCTCGCGCATCCACGCCTGGCGCGCCTGACGCTTGTCGTTCTTCAGGCGTCCCGTCGACGCTTGCAGGACTGCGCCGAGAATCGCGCCCGGATCGCCGACGAGACCGAGATCGATATCGCGGTTCTTGCCGACCGTGCGGTAATCCATGTCGATCTGCACGAGCTTCAGGTCGCGGCTGATGCGCTTGCCGTAGCCCATGCGGAAGTCGAACGGCGTGCCGACGATCACGATCAGATCCGCCTTCGCGAAAGCCTGCGAGCGCGTGCGGTCGAAGTGATGCGGGTCGCCCGGCGGCAGCAGGCCCCGGCTCGCGCCGTTGAAGTAGCCTGGAACGTCGAGGCCGCGCAGCAAGGCGATCGCTTCTTCGTGGCCGCGCGCCGTCCACACTTGCTGGCCGAAGAGAATCGCGGGACGTTCGGAGTTGACGAGCAGATCCGCGAGCTGCTCGATCGACTGCGGATCGCCGACCGATTTCGTCGACGCGCGATAGCGGCCGGGCTGCGGAATCACGGCCTTCGACACGTCGATTTCACGGTCGAGCACATCGCGCGGAATCTCGAGATACGCCGGGCCGGGCGCGCCGTTGAAGGCTTCGCGCGCGGCCATCGACACCATGTCGGCGACGCGCTCGGTGCTCGGCACGGTGGCGGCGAACTTGGTGATCGGCGCCATCATGTCGACGTGCGGCAGATCCTGCAGCGAACCCATCTTGTGCTGGGTCAGGGCGCCCTGCCCGCCGATATGAAGGATCGGGCTTTCCGAGCGGAACGCCGTGGCGACGCCCGTCACCGCGTTGGTGCAGCCCGGTCCGGCGGTCGTCACGACGCAGCCGAGCTTGCCGGTCTGACGCGCGTAGCCGTCGGCGGCGTGGGCGGCGACCTGCTCGTGGCGCACGTCGATGATGCGGATGCCTTCATCGACGCAACCGTCATAGATATCGATGATGTGGCCGCCGCACAGCGTGAAGATCGTGTCGACGCCTTCGTTCTTCAAAGCACGGGCGACCAGATGGCCGCCCGAAATGACGCCTGCGCCGCGGGTCTTCTGCTTCAGCGTGTCATCGGCGGTGGTGGTGGCTGGAGCGACTTCAGGGCGGCTGCTGACGACTTCGGACATTGTTGTCTCCTCCTCGATGGGGTGGTGTGCGGGGCTCCCGTGACGTCGTCCTGCCGTCCGGTTCCTGTGATATACAATATTCCACACACAGTATTAGTCAACTATAGTCCGATCGGCGAAAACCCTGTGATGCACTGCAAGATCGTCGTGGCGGCCGGTTTGGCGTGCTTTTCGACGTGCTCAACGCTGCAGTGCATCAATCGCTGTATGCCTTCCATGCGCGTTAAGAAGTTGCTGAACACCGGACCGCATGCCTCGATAAAAGTGTTTTGACCGCCGTGAAATCTGATATACAGTATTTCAGCGCGCCCTTGGATACGCGTTTGTGGCCGCGCGCATTCCCATCAGAGGACATCAGGAGACGCAATGAACATCCACGAATATCAGGCGAAGACGCTGCTGCGGAAGTACGGCGTCGCGGTTCCAGCGGGCCGCGTCGCCTTTTCCGC
>Ga0105251_10001776_pt1 | contig 17936 bp, 13 predicted proteins | sample KBSS64metaG_FD_80424 | JGI IMG/M metagenome (GOLD analysis project Ga0105251, IMG submission 80424) | Switchgrass rhizosphere microbial communities from Kellogg Biological Station, Michigan, USA - KBS S6-4 metaG | ecosystem: Host-associated > Plants > Roots > Rhizosphere > Soil | place...
CTGAGATTTATAGGGTGCTGGAGTGATTGTTGGAGTGATACAGATGTTGGTGCAGGAAGGCGCGTAGCGTAATACGTTATTTAACAAGTGGGCGATGTCAGATGTTCATGGCTCCAATAAGACTTTTAAATTAAGGGTTTGGATTAGAAAAACAAAGCGCATGCTCTCCAAAACTTGTTCATGACCGACTGTTCAAACCGCAGCGGTGCAAACAGCGGTTATCTGCGCAAATCCAGTTGCCTCTGGTATTGCAGCGGGGGGGGGGGAGGAGGTTACGCCAATATTTTCGAAGGGGAGTAATCTCTATATGCGTCACGAACGGCAACCTTTTCAATCTTCACATTCGTTCGTGGCGAGTAGACAATGCGCGCTCTGTTCCGGGGTAGTTCAGCGGTAGAACACTCGGCTCTTAACCGGGTGGGCGCTGGTTCGAATCCAGCCCCCGGACCCACTACATCGCAGGGTCAGAAGGACATATGTCCAGGCACGATAGGGAATCGGATGCAATGGCCGGCATAAACGCCGGTTATGCGGTCTTTCAGTTATCTCGAGCATTGAACGAATCGGGTCTAGACACTGAGAAAGCGCGCGAACGGATTGAGCGCTGGCAGCAGGTGGTCGAACACATGGTGCAGGGCACCGCGTTGTATGGCTCGCGTATACCACTCGTGGATGTGCCTGAATGGGTCACACTGGAGGTAGTCACGGGTGGTTTGGCCACTGGACAGTATCTGGCCGGTGGTGCACTGACCGAGTACGAGCGGCGGCTGGCCGCCTCAATCCCAGGCATCCGCCCTGGTTTTGAACGACTTGATCTCAACACCTGGCACCTTACGGATGAGGGGATCGAAGCACTGCAAAAGCAACTGCTGAACAGCGACTATCGGATCGATGTACCAGAAGAGGCAGCGCTACTGTACGTGGCTTGGCTATTGGGACAGCAGCGAACGGAGGAGGCACGCAGACTGATTGAGTCGATCGCAACTTTTTTTGAGCAACTGCGTTTCTTTCCACTGGCTTCAGACGGGCTACCGCTCTCCGCGGTGGAAGTGCAGATCTTCGATGTCGGCGATATCAAAAAGCTGCTTTCAAAACTCCCTGCGCAGCAGCGTCTGGCAGTGCAAAAACATGTGGTCGTGACTCGGTTGCCTTTCTACGATGCAGCTATCTCGCTCTTCCTCTTAACGTACCAGGATGATTGGCCTTGTCGGCAATATCCTGAAGGCTGGCTTGAGCAGGCGAATGAGTTAAGTAGTCAGTTCGATGCTACCGGTAGCAATGACATCCTCAACGTTGAACCTTTCAGGGGCCGGGTAGGGGAGTTGTACACGTTGCTAAGGCTCTGCTCCCGTGACCCAACCTCGCTGACAGGGCGTCAAGTCGGACGTATTCGGCGGATCGTCGATGATTTCGTGTGCAAACATGGTCATCCCGAATCCGACGATCATCTACAAAGCCGAGCCATACAGCGCCATCAGGTGGACGCGCCCGAGCATCATCTTATCGCCAAGGCGGTTTCTGAGCGTCTGAACAGCTATACGAGCTCGGAAGGCATCTCTGATTTTTCGTCCTTGTTGGAACCGATTACCAGTGAGGAGGCGAAGGCATATTCGCTGAAAGCAGGTGTCGCCATTCCACCAGCAGTTCGCCGACGCCTCGAGCGCTGTCGAAAGGGAACCATCAGTCAGTTGATTGAGAAGGGATTGATCACATCTGGGGATACCGTGGCGCGAGTACTGCCAGCGATGACGGCCGAAATCTGCAGTGCTGGATTTCGCGATACGACACTGCGCACGTTGTCTATCGCAACGTATCGTGCTTTTCGGCGACGCCGTTCATTGCTGCTGCTCAACCTACAGAGCCAAGTCAAAATCAGTGAGTTGCCTTGGGTGGCGGCCGTTGAAGGTGAACGAGAGGCACACACTGTCGCCGTTGAGGGAGCCAGACAAGCCTTGATCGATTCCTCGGCAACAACCCTTGCTGCTTTCCCTCAGGCAATCCTTCCGAACAAGCTACTTCAGGAGTTTGGTTCGCTTGCGGTCACGGCGAAGCTGGATCTTCCTTTTGTGGAGGAGGTCGCGGCGGACATTTTCATGGGAACCTTTTCGAATAAATTCGTGGAAACAGCCAGGCGAGCGGCCTCGTTGATAGATGGCACCCTTTACGCCCATTATTACGACATCGACACGAACCAACTGGCGATCCTTCCCGATAAGCCGAAATCAAAGAGCAGAAACTATTTCCAGCGCGACTTGGATACCAGTGATGCATTGGCGAACCTGTGCGCACAGCGGGCTGATGCCCCCTTGGGTGGATGGCATTCAGCAACCAACGGCAGGATCATCGAGCAGCAACAGATTTTGACGACGCAAAACCTTTCCCTTCTATTTGGTGATCTCGGTTTGAAAGCGCTGCTACATCATCGCTTGGGTTCACTTGCTCAGGAGTGCTTCCAATGGATATGCATGCGGCAGCAGATGAAAATCAAGTTCTATCACTCAAGCTTGGTGATGCTCAAAAATACCGCTTATGCCTGGCGCCAGATGGTGTTTTATTTATCCATGCAGGATGACGCCGAGAGGCGTTGCGCAATCGATAGCATCGAAGCTCATTTCGCGGCTCAACCCATTGCATTCCGGGAGAGATTTCTACCGGCAATTATGGGGTTGCGTGTGGCAGCTTCCGGGCTCCCGTTGACCCTGAACCGCCAGAAAAGTGAGGGGGCTCAGGTTTTTCTCGGGTGGACCACCGAACGACATTGGTTGTTACCGCCGCAAACGAGTGACATCAGTTAAACGCTCGGCTGTATCGATGAGGTGTGCTTGAACGCCTCAAAAGCGATATCTGTATATCTGGCTCGATTTCTTGTACTGACGGGGCAAAACTTTCATGAATACATCAGGGACCGAAGGCAGGAAGGACGTCCAACGAGAAGAGCCTGAACGTCTGCAAAAATCGGAAAGAGGTGGCGCTTAACCTTAAGCACAAGCATAGAAAGTTCCGCACAGACACATGATTTTACAAGTGGGCGATGTTAGATGTTCATAAGGCGGACGGTCCCTTGTTTATAGTGGTTTCAGAAACCGACCGTGTGCAGTTTGTTCATCTATTCATGTTCATGGGGAAGAGGCCTTCACGGGCCCTGACCCAATATCCCCCCCTGGCCTAAGCCAGTTCTTCGATCAAGCTGACGTGATGGCGGTGGATCTTGAATTTTCTCTCTGGCCCGCTATGAAATTTGGCTGCGCTCTTAGCGAGAGTGGTCAAGTCAATTTCGGCCTGGCTGATCAATTCCTTCAAGGATTGCTTGGGAATTTGGTTTTGAACAAGCATAGGCAGCAGTGTTATGAATGAGCAGGGGTCACTAGAGATCGAGGCCAATGCTTCCCGTGACGTCGGGTGGGCGGCCTGATCCAGCCATGTACTGTAATGGTCGTCATTCGCATCGCTTGCTTCGACTGTCCACCGTAGCCGGCGAATGATCAGGTGCTGCTGCATGAACGGCCAGAAGTCATCACCGTAGAGATCAATGCTCAACATCTCAGTGGTCGCCCCCCACAGTGCTTGAAAGAGCGCGGCGGATTGCTTAAGTACTTCGGGCTCGAGCTTTTCCTGAACGTTCGCTGTGCAGTCCAGAATTCCGAGGCCAACGTCAACCAATGTGCGCATCAGCCCAGAAGCATCCGAAGACTTCCACTCTTTGGAAACTTTAGAAATAGGACTAAATTCGAGAACTTCTCTGAGCGCAACACTGGAGTTCCACATGCTCTGCCAGTGGCTGGTGAAGTCATTGCTCAATGCGACAGAATACCCAAGCACTCGGCATGCGTAGTTATCGGGTTTAGTAGCGTAATATCCACTGACATGGCTTCGAAGCGATTTACCTTTCGAGGTGTTCCACTCGGTAGGCGTTACGCTCCATTCTTCTATGAAGGCACTGATGCAAGGTGCCGGGAACTTGTCGGGGGAGTTTGAATGTAGCAGCGCGAGCATGGATTGGTACACCCATGGCTCCCAGGAAAATTTCAGTTGATCGGTAATGGTCGGAGAATAGGGAAGATGCAGCTTATCGGCCAATGCCCATAATATGTCTTGGCTGCTCAGAAGTCGTTTTCTATTCGCGTCGTTATCGGGGAAGTTAAGGTGCTGTCGAGTAAGCCAAGTGCCCCAGCGCTTGAACAAACCCTCAAAATCGGATCTTTTAGCGACGGTATCTACGAAAGAGGCAAGTAGAGACTCGATGTGTGGCTCTAGCACAGAGGGGGGATATTCATGGCTATCAGCAATGCAAGTCACTTTCATGCTGGCGTGCCTGATCAAGCTTGGTAGCAATAGGGCGCCATTCCACGAGCCATCGTTTTCAAAACTTGTGGGAGCCCCGATCGTGAATTGTTCCCAAATATCGTAGTTACGATAAAGCTCAGGGCTATCGAGAACTCGGTTGATCAAAAGCAGATTTCGTGTTGAACTCATCAATTCGAGTAATTTGTTAGGGGCTAGCTTCGATAGCAATTCAATCCATGGCCAGCTGGATTCGTCGACCCGTCTTTCTGTAGTATGTCCATGCCAAATCTCATCGAGAGTAATCGGGTCTGATGGATCATCCCCGTACTCCTCAAACAGTTTTTTTTCAGCATCGATAAAGTGTTGCTTGGCTAAGTTTAAAAGAGCCCCCTTGAAAGTGTTATTTTTTTTAGCGACAACCACAGCCACATCAGTCCACAACCATTTAGCCAGCAGTATTTTTTGGACGAGAGCTCTAAAGGCTGCATAACGATTTTCGGTTTCTGACTCGGCCCAAGCCGTTACAATTCCGATCACCAAGGCCGCCTGAATTCTCGGGTTATCCGAAGAATCGTAGTCTTCGTTGGAGCCACCAGTTAGGGTAGTGAGCCTTTCAAAAGCAGTCTTGGCATCATCCGAGTTGCAGAAGTATTCGATAACAGATGTGACCAGTGCGTTGGGTGGTGCGAAGCGGTCTTGGGCGAAGTCTTCAATCACCGATTGGGCGATTAGGGACGATTTGTACAGCTCTGATTCATGAGCGGGCGGCAACTGCCATTCTTTGTTCATGATGATTTTTTCCCGTTGGCGTTGGCCATCTTCCAGGCTGTATCAAAAAACTGGACTGCCTTATGAGTGTCAGCACTCCAGCCTCTACTCGCAGCGTTAACGTCTCGGTGAAACCCACCTACAGTAGCGCCAAAATGCCATAGTTCGTCATCAATTATTGCAAAACGATCATGAATATAATCGAAGTCTTTAAGGGCAAATGATAGCTCTACCTTCAAGGGGGTATCGACCTTGGCGCGATCATCTGTAACGAATGCTTCCAAGACCTCAAATTCCTTTTCGATTTCCGCTTGGTCATCATGATGGCCTGTTAAAATTCTTATCGTTTGAATTTGGCTTGTAAGAAACCAATTCACAACCTTTTTTATTCTCCGGCTGTGAATGGGTTTTTTGCCGTCCTCAGAAAATAGATGCTTATCAATTATCCACACTCGTTGCGCGGTGCTGATAGCTTTCTCAAATTCTTTGACTACACGTACGTCATCAACTCCATACCGAGCCATAATGGCATCATACTCCGGGAAATGATGACGATTCTCGCTCCGGTGAGACGCTTCACAAGGTATGAGTAATTGCGGAGTGAATTTTGCCTCGACCACCTCTGGGGTCGTATTGACACTCATTCGTGAAGAAAGCTTAGCCATTATTCACATCCTGCGTTCCTTGCGTCTTCTGCGCTTCAGTTCCATCCACCCCCTGCAACTCCTGTGCGTCCTCCATGCCACGCCCGCAATGTACGCATGGCGTCCTGGGTGCCTCACGCGGGACTTTGAAGTCCTCTAGAGCAAGAGCGTTTTTGTAGAGGCGTAGAAGGTGACCGAGGATTTTGTCACCATGCGGTATGCGCATGATAAGCGTTGGTCGGATGCCGATGGAGTTAAGTGAGCTGCCCAGCATCCATACGCGGCCATCGACGGCGAGGAAGCGATCATGGAACAAACTGCTTTCTGTATTGGCTACTTTGATTTCGATGCTGTTTTTGTGATTGGCTTGGAATATGGCTAGATTCTTAAGTAGTGTCTGTTTTGTGTCTACGAAACCTTCACTAATCTCGCGCTCAATTTCCGCCTCCGCTTCATTTTCCTTTTTCACTTCAGCTTCTTTGATATTTTTGAAGGCACTATTTGAGGTCAGGATTTGTATTTTGACCTCATCTCTCTCAATGGCAAACAAGTATTGGGGGATTTGGTTTGCACTGAAGTAAGGATCTGCGATAAAAATAGTGGATCGAGCGTGCTTAAGTTTCTCCCTGATATGTTCAAGCGCTTCCTTGCGTTGAGCGGTTGTAAACCACGTCTGGTCATATAGCTGAGCGCTGTGATTAAGCTGTCGTTCGCTTTTTGCTTCCAACAAACGCTGAAAGGCGCTTGTGGTGTTCGGCGCGTCACCCAATGTTCGATCGGATGCCAAAGTTTTTTTCTCGGAAACGTACTCATTGACTGGACTTTTCTTTTTGTCTGTTTCAGGGGCCTGAACTTTAACGCGTCGTTCGACCACCTCAGTCCTCATGTTCATTTGTCGCATAAACTTTCGCATGGGCGTTTGGAGCAAGACCCCGCGTTGCTTGTGTGTGAGAACTAGCCCAGAGCCGTGGACGGAAGAGGGCCTCTCGATAACAACCAAGCCATCCTCCGGCACCGGAACAGTATCAAAGGAGGTGAGTACCCCTTCCTGCCCTTCCATTGAAGTCAGGCTTAAGCCTTGAAGTTTCCTGCCAGGATGGGGCTTGAAGTGGAAATACAACGATTCGGAACCGTCTTCTTTAGGATCAACGAATTGCCTTACTGAATGAACATCGCAATCAGGCACAGCGAGCGCCATCCCCCCTATATATTCAGGGTAATCCCTAAAGTTGACATGCATGTGCTGTTCTAGGAATTTGAAGGCTTCCTGGCAGTGTTTGCTTTGTCCATCTGGGTCAAGGAAACTCGGCCACTCTTGGCTGTCTGAAATTCGACGTGAGTACCTGATGATTCCAAGGTTACGGAAAGGGATAGATGGACGTTCATTTTTCGCCGTGATGTCCTCACTTTCAAGGGGCACGCCCAGTACAGGCCATGTTGGAAAGTCGCTTAATCTGCCAGCGGAGAGCGTTTCGTCGTCACCCTTCCGGAACCCAAGAAGGGGCCTTGGTGTACGAAGTTCTTCCGATGCACTGCGGTACCACCGGATAGCCTCCTCTGCATTCATTACGATTCGGTCAACTGCAATTGCGCCTTCTTCATTGATTTTCTTGAAGTAGGCCTTGGGAGGTCTCGGAGGGACTTGCCTTCCTGATGCCAGTAACCAGACCGATGCGAATAGCAGACGTAGAGGATCTCGTCCAAGTGTAGGTGGGGAGTGGGGTACAGAGGACTTCGAGCATGGGGGTACCACTACAGCGACATGCACGACCGCATGTTCAAAGCCTTCAGCCAATTTATTGCATGGGTTATTGTGTTCGGAACTTTCCATGTAAGTCTCGCTATCGGTCAAAGGCGCCGAATTGGGTGAGCGGTGAAGATCGCCACGAAGTTTACTCAGCCGGGGCATGAGTGTGCATCATGTAGTGGCACGGTGGAAGGCGGAGGGAGAGGCTGCTCAGATTTCAGTACCCTTTTTGATCGGCTCGATCCTGCCTAACTCGTCCCATTGGCAATCATTTCCTCTTCAACTGGCTACACAGCATCTGCGAGCAACGCCCAGCCACCTTGCCAGTTCGGACTGACTCAGTCCCGGATCCATGAGCTTCATGATCTGCGCATGCTAGGCCACCGCAGCAGCGATTTCCGGAGTTATAACCTTGGAGGGATGGGAGGGAATTTTGTGTGCTGCAAGCCAGTAGAGGCAATATCGCCTTGCACATCTAGGCTTGCTGTGGATGGCCATCTGGCCTAAATGAGTATTTGCTCCGGTCAGATATGTCCGGTGTCAACCACAGGATCAAGGAGTTATGCTGTAGGCGGAAAGCTAGGGTGGGGCTTTCAAGCATTGAAAACAGACGACAAGCAGACTCAGTTCATCAGCGCGAGAGCGATCAGATGGAGTAGCTTGATGCAACTGAGAGGTCGACACCACACCGCGGTGGAGGAAAAGCTCAGCACGAAGCCGCAAGCATTCGCACAGTATCGAGAGTGCCTTCAGTTGATCCTATTCGGGCCGTCTGAAATGACCGAGCAGGATTGGCTCACGACCATTGCTCCGAGAGCGCTGCTGGTGGCAACTGCGCTTCATGATGCTGAAGGTGTGGCCGGGGATCTGCAAGGTCACCAGTATCTTGCTTGGGAATCAGCCCCAGTTGCCACTGAGGCCAGCGAAAGTGGCGGCTCACTGGTCAACACCTACCGGTTCCAGGATGGTACCGATGGCGTCGACATTCGTATGTCATCCATCCATTCGGAAAAGGGTAAAACTCACGCGGCTACGCTGATCCTGGAGACCTTCCGGAAGACCCACTTTATTCAGAAGCTCATGCCATGGCTCGAATGTCAAAAGGCAGCGGCCAAGCGACCACCGGACAGCGCCAAGAAGGACATGATGTTGATGTATGTGGGGATGACTCGACCATCTCAAATGCTGTGCCTGGCTGTCCGCAAAAGCAGCATGGGCGAGGGGGCAACGGGAGAAAAACGAAGGGCTGCGCTAGAGGCCGCAGGATGGTCGATTCTGGAACTTGCGACCTGAGGCAAACCACCGCACCGCGGTTACGCGCTTTGTAGCGCGAACACCATGGAACAAATACTTACAGATCTGACTGTGCACTAGAAAGGAAGACTAATGCTGATCACCTCCGCAACGCCCCAAGAGCTCGTAGACTGGTTCCACACCAGGCAAGAAGACCAGCGGATCATGTGCGTCATGCTGGCGCCGGAATTGGAAGACCAACAGAAGCTGAAGGAGTTGACTCTCCGCTTTGCAGCGGCAGACGCTTGGCTCGGCAGTGAAGTAGCTTTCATCTTGCTTGATCCCAACGGAGATTCAGCTGTGGGGCTCAACCGTGGCATGGGGGAGGTAGGGGCGTTTTCAGGCACCGCTTTTCCGCTGCGCGACACCACGGGTTTTCGAGATCTGACAGATGACTGGGAACACCATAGAGAACATGTGGCGCAGACATCAGCACGCGGGATGGCAAGGTTCGTCCCGGAGTTCATGGAGATTTTTGGGGTAAACCCCCAAGACCTGCCTTGCCTATCATTGGTCGTTCAGGGGGTGGACGAATCCATTGTTCTCTCCTTAGGAAAGGACTGGACTGTCGACGACCTAAAAGCGCTTCTGCAAAAAATCCGCAAGATTGTGGATGACGCCCCGAATTTCAAAAAAGAAATTTCGAGTATGGCAGGCTTGCTACCCCAATCCTTGGAGCGAATCCAAGATCTCGTCAACAGCATCAGTGCAAAGGTAGCTCAGGCATCCAAAATCTTGGATCAAGTGCTTCGTCGGCATAATGGGAACGATGACGATCGTCAAATGGTGGCGTCGTATGTAGGTCAAGGCTGTCAAGGACGTGAGATTCTTGAAAGCGTCCTCGCGCGGTTCTCGTTCAAGGATTCTGAGAAGTTCCTCAGGGACGAACAGATCACGCGCTTGTTGAAGCTGGCGGATGAACTGGATAGCCGTCGAGCACCACTGATTGAACTGCAACGGGGTGGGCTTTTTATCCCATCAGTGGCAGAGCTGGCCCAGCATTGGGTTGAAAGCCGGGACAAGTTGTTCGAAGAGCTTCAAGGCCTTTTACCAGCTAAGCAGGTCGCCACTACCCGGATCAACCGCAGCCAGCTGACCCGGCTCAAGTCAGTCCTGGAATTTGTGAACACTTCGGGAGATGTCGTGGGTAAAGCGGTTGCTGCATATGACTGGATCACCAAGCTGACGGGGAAGGGCGGCTAGCCTGAACGCTACGACTGGTGTTCCTTGCAGGTAACGCTTACTGGGGGCTTGAGCGCGTCGGGGCTGGCTAAGCAGCACAGCCCCGAACACTTTCAATCAGGTGCTCGGGAGCGGTCTAAGGCTCTCGCTACTTGTCATACTTGGAGGGCAATGGGCAGTCGTAATTGACGTCAATCATGTCCAAGTTCTGCAACTCGAAATTGGCATAGCTTGTTCCATTTGACGTACGGACTTTGGGCTGCCCGTACACAAACACGAACGCGGTCGGCTTGGACTCCTGGGAGATCTTTGAAAGCCTGGTCGCCATGAGGTTCTTGAGCTTGTAGCGCTCAACGAGCTTGTCTGAAACGAAGCTTGAGGTCGTCAGGCTTTCGGCTCCGCGCATCAAGCATTTCTTGAACTTGATCCGATATGCATCGTTTTTTCTGGTGCGGTCAATGTAGGCCCAGCCGTAGTAGATGACAGGGTGGTCGGGGAGGTCATTCAGATCCTGCTCCCAAATGCATTTGAAAATACTGTCGTACGCCACATCCTGCCCGGCAATGTTGATGCGGCGAAACTCCAAGGTGTTGTCGGATCGATAGCGAATGTACCGACTGACCACTGAGCGGACGGAATAGATGGGGCTAACCAGCCCTGTTTCACCCAGCTTGGCAGTGTAAGGCCTGGTGCTCTTAGCGCGTTTTTTTCGCTACATGCACATCGGCCGCGGGATCTTGGGTAGGTTCGTCATAGTACGAGTCAGGACGTTCAAGCTTGAACACGTCCACAATGGACTGATCGACTGTTCTGCGCTCCTGCCCGTCAGGGCCGTTCGGCTCCACCTCCAAGTCGATTCCCTTGCCGTTCACGATGCCGCATGCCTCACTATGGTCTCCGTAGACCTTGAAGTGTGGCACCACCCGCATGCTTTGAACGTCCTTATCCAGATTCGCACAGGTCACCTGGGCTGAGCAGTCAGCTCCAGGGCAAACGAAAGCTCGTTTATTGATGATGACGCCTGCCCAGAACAGGTCATAGGCTCGATCAGGATCGACAAAATCTCCAGCTTCTACGCTAAACGCAACATCCAAAGCCATGTTTCCAGTAAACCTCCTGTAATCCGTCCACCGCCACTACGGGGCATCCAACCGCTTAAGCCCTCCTCAACGGCAATCGCCGCGACCGAATCCTCGCACACTACGTGACGCGCGGCGATCTGTAGCGGTGGCAAAATGCGATCAGCAGGATTTCGACATAGCAGGCTCATTCTACCGCTCATCGGCAAAACCTATACATTGGGTTAGGCAAATATTGAAAGCACTACATATTGGGCTAAATTGTGCTTGAGAGCCTACATCTGGTGTTTTGCCATGAACGAAACCCATATCGAGAAAGCAGCGATTGACCTGCTCATGCAGATTTACCGTGATCGCCGGTACCTGTGGCCAGATCAAGATATTCCGCCGATGATGATGCGCAGCCCCCGGATCGCTGCCATGGTCTGCGGCTACGACTACCATGAGCATCCCACCCTGGGAGACACCCAGTTCAACAGGCATAACACCGGTACTCGCATCGCAGGCCTGATTGACCGTCAATCGAACAAGATCGCCGTCGCGACTGAGTTTGGTGACAAAGTCCAGCTCTTCACCGGCGCGCATGAGATCGGCCATCTTGTGCTCCACGAAGACACTGTCATGCACCGCGACCGCGCTTTTGACGGCAGTCATCTGCAAACAACACGTGCACCTGCAGAGAGACAAGCCGATCGCTTCGCCGCCTGCTTCCTCATGCCGCAAAAGCTGGTGAGGGAACTGTTCGAGTTCATGTTCTGTTGCAAGGGGCAATTGCGCTTCAGTGACGTGATTGCCTATCACCTCGATCCCAACAATCCGGATCGGCTTCTCTACTCCCCGAAAGAGTCGGGAGAACGTGAGCTAGCGCTGGCGCGATGCACCCGGTTCAACAACCAGCACCTAGTTTCGCTGGCCCAGCAATTCGGTGTCTCGGATTTGGCGATGGCCATCCGGCTCAAGGAGCTGGATTTGGTGCGTTGGCCTTAGAGCGGGCAGGGAGTTCTGGGCATATCTGGAACGCTTAGTAGGCGGCGGTTATACGGGACTGGAGAGGCATCCCTTTTAGGTAAATAAAAAAGGGGCCCTCACAAGGCCCCTTATCTTTGCTGCTGAAGATTTATTTAGCCAGCCAGGTCTCGACTTCGCCAGCACCGTACTGGCTTTTCCACTCCTTCAGGGTCTTGTGGTTGCCTCCTTTCGTTTCCACGAGCTCACCCGAATGTGGGTTCTTGTAAACCTTAGTTTGGCGGGGCTTTCGGCTGGACTTTTCAGCCACAGCGGCTGGTGCATGTCGGCTGGCAGATTGTGGGTCAAGAATGGCTACGATATTGCGCAGGCTGTAGCCGTACTCTGAGAGCAGGCTACGAAGTTTTTTTTCAAATTCGATTTCGCGCTTCAGGCCATCATCGTTTTTGAGGGTCTCAAGTTCGGCCAGCTGAGCAGCCAGTTGTTGCTCCAGGGCACGGAATTCGGCGAGTCTGGACATTTGATACTCCTGTATATGGTGCGTCGAGTATAGGTGTGGGGCTACAGGCCATCAATGTGCGGATCGTGCAGAGTAAGCTAGGGCTTAGCTCTTGCCTGGTGAACAAAGGGTTCGCAGGCGAAGATGGCGGTGAGCTATCATCCCAAACCTCGTATCAGGCTCACCGGAAGTTCACCTTCCCGCTCAGACCCAAGATCGATCATTCAGTCTTTGGCAGATGAATGCCTGGTAGCCGCCAGCCTGCTTGGAGACACGGATGTTCATTCGCTTGCGCGCCATCTATCACCGGGCATTACATGCCTATATCGTCTGGAACAACGAGACTCGCCGCAAGCTAGCCGCCCTGAAGCGATACCCTTGCGCAGTCGTCGCTGCTTATAAGGCCGCATATGCGTTCTTGGCCATACCTACTCATGAAAATCTGTTCCAGCCGCTAACCCCTGTGCTCATTGAGCCTGCGAAGATACAGCGGTATGAACGTGAGTTATTGAACGGTCTGAGGAACGATCAAGTCAGGAACATCGCTATTACGGGGGAGTACGGGGCAGGGAAGAGCAGCGTGCTTCGCACCTTCGTCCACCGCCACCCAGAGTTTGTCTACGCGTTTGTTTCGTTGGCTACCTTCGGCAAGGATAACGAAATCTCCGGGGCGTCTGAGCTTGTTAGCGATACCGACGTGGCCTCGGATTCTTCGCGGCCCCCCGAATCCTCCACCAAGGCAGGGCAGGAATCTAAATCCGAGGCAAACAAGGCTGAATCCGATCTCGTTGCTCGGATCGAGGAGACGATCGTCCAGCAGCTCCTGTACGCCGTCCCTGCAAAGACACTTCCCAAGACCCGCCTTAAGAGAATCGACCAGGCCTCGGGCCTGAAGATATGGTGGAAAACGCTCTGCTATGGCCTCCTCATTCTGGCGGCGCTGAGGCTGTACGTTCCTGTGGCAGATAAGCTGCCCAAGATTGAACCGGCCTGGCTCCTGGAATGGCTGCTGTGGATCCCGAGCCCGCTCGCCGTCGGAATCGCCGCGTTAGGGTGCATACACCTGCTACACACGTGTCTGCGCCTGAGTTCGCTGTTCAGTATTGATGGTTTGACACTCAAAGGTGGCAAGCTGGAGACCACCCACCATGGCTCCGTCCTACACAAAAATATCGATGAGATCATTTACTGCTTTGAGCGAAGCAGCATTGACGTGGTGATCATTGAGGATCTCGACCGATTCGGCATTCATGACGTGTTCACCCGATTGCGGGAAATCAATTTCATCATCAAGCAATCACCTCAGGTGAAACGACCTGTCTATTTCGTCTACGCGCTACGCGATGAAATGTTCGTCGTCGGCGAGAAAACCAAGTTTTTTGACCTCATCGTCCCAGTGATCCCCGTCATCAACTCGGAAAACTCCCAGGAAAAGATGATGGAGCTTCTGAACCTTCGAACCTTCAAATCGAAACCCTTGGGCGAACACCTCGACCGTCGACTGGTGGAGACGGTCTGCTACTACATCGATGACCTCCGGCTGGTGAAAAATATCGTCAACGAATTCGATATGTTTTCAAATATCCTTGCCAGCGGCCTACGCCTAGAGCCAGACAAGCTGTTTGCGATCGTCGCCATTCGCAATCTACATCCCGGTGCGTACGCCGACCTGGTCAAACGGCGGGGGGCGATCTATGGGGTCATCAAGGGCCTCGATACCTGGAAAATCCAGCAGAACAGCGCCAATGCCAAGCGACTTGATGACTTGCGGCGTGAGCGGGATGAGCGAGTCGTCGAACTGGCCAACAATGTCACTGAGCTGAGGGCCTACGTTTGGTTCACGCTTCTTCGACTGACCGAAATGGACACGGCAACCCATGCCCTAATCAATGGTACCCAGTATGCGCCGCAGCAATTCGTTACCGACGAGGTGTTCGACGTATTAATGAATCAAGCCGCGCTCCTCTCAATGGCTGTCGTGGATCAATATGGACGGGTCAGAAACGCACCTCGAAATATCTCTAAGGCTGAGCTGCTCACCGCTACATCCTATGAGCGGCGCCATGCTTTGCTTGGGCGGCGACTTAGCACAATCGCAGATGAAATCGCGTCGGTGCAGAGGCAATCGGATCAGGTCATCAGGATGTCGTTCACGACCGCCGTCAAGAAAGGGTATGGAGAGGTCGTAAGGAGCAATCTTCCAGGCTTGGATGTCGTGAGCTATCTGATTCAGCATGGTTTTCTCGATGCCGACTACACCGACTACCTAGGTTATTTCTATCAGGGATCGCTGACGCCTGGTGACAAAGATCTGATCCTTTCATTGAGACGTGGCGTGCTGCCTGAAGTCTCCACGCCTGTCGATAGCCCAAGTACCGTGCTGGAGAAACTTAAGAGCGACGAGCTTGACGAGGGTAGGGGGATCATCGTCGATTTGATCGCCTGTCTCAGCGCCCGACCAACCTCGCTCGCGGCTGGTTCAGCAGACACACAGCTGAGCCATATACTGAGGAGCGGTTTGGACGAGCACACCGAACGAATGGCCGTCGCAGTGCGCGAGCTTTTGAGTCGAACAGACGCGGCTGGATTTATTCGCGCCGTGTACCGCCTCGAACCCAAACTGTTTAATAGCCTGTTCACCGCTAGGGACACGGGGGACGCTGGTGGCGTTTTTGAAGGAAGCGAGGCCCGTCAGTCCTTCGTCAAAGCAATCGTCGACAACCTGCCGGAATCCGACTTCAAGACCCTGGCCGGTGATTCCTCGACGGATCTGGTGCCTACAATCGATGGACTGGAAGATGCTTCACGACTGATGCCAGGATTAGAGAGCAATGTGGGAGCTTGGGCGTGGCTAAGGGCTTACCCAGTCCAGTTTGCCTCACTGGGCCTTATGATGAGTCTCGCAGACCTCGAAAGGCTGATCGAATGGCGCTGCATCAAGATCAACCTGCCAATGCTATCGCTGATATGCGCGAAGTCGGAAGCTGGGCAGCATTCTAAAGACGCCAAATCCGAACCTGCAGATGTGGGCATCGTGTCTCTGCGTAGACTGCAGGCTTTGGGCATCAATGGGCTCGGTGATTATCTGCTATCTCACGCCAATGAGCTCGGTAGCGCATTGCTAGGTCAGTCTGCTGTCCTGGATGAATCAAGCGATTCCTTGGCCAGTTTACTAGCAGAACTGGACACAGATGACGACCTGACAAATCGACTCTTCGATCACACGACCTGTGACTTGCACACTCTCAATGACACCCCAAGACATCTTTGGGCAAAGGCACTTGAAAGTGATCGCCTGGTGGCCAAAGCTGACGCTGTGTGGGTCTTTTTTGAGAAACTCATTGCGCCAGACGGCCATGTTTCGGGCGAAGAAATCGGATCGGAACCCACAACGGTGTTCACCGCCTTCATCACTCGGAATGCATCGGCTCTCAAGGGAACGCTGTGGCAGTCAACGAGCACAGACTGGGCGCTGCAACAGTATCTTCTGAGCTCACCCAGCATCAGTAATGACGTGCTCAAGGTATTGCTCGATGGAGTCGTGCTCCAAGATCTATCAATGATCAATGCGGTCTTACCTGCGGGGCGCTGGGTCATGCTGGTGACCTCATCATTCCTTCCATACAGCTCGGAGGTCAGGAACATCGTATTGAGTACTTGCCCACACCTCGAAGGCCAGTACCTGGTTGAACGGTGGGATCTAGCAAAAGCCGAGGTCGATATAGGCTCGCTCCGACTCGACTCGATGCTCACGCTGAGCAGAAGCAAAGCGTTGCCACTCACACTGAAAATTCAGATGTGGTCAGGGCTTAGCCTGGAGACGATTGAAAGCAACCCCGAAGCGGTTCCTGAGCTCGGCCGTGTATCTGCGCTAGCCAACCAAGCTGGCGAAAGGTTTGCTGATTCGCTGACGCCTGTGCTGCGACATCTGGTTCGCAACGCAAGCCTCATCCCGGAGCATCGCTCTGAAATGCTGACACAATGTCTTCCAGGGATGAAGTGGCCAGACGTTTCAGCAGCTCTGGCGTTGCTCGACGATGAGGACTTCAAAACCGTGAGCTCGAAGGTCAAGAAGATCAAGGTAAGAAACACTGAGTCAAATCAGAGGTTGGTGGGCGCGATGAAATCTGAGGGGTACCTGGCAACGGTGACACCAGAGGACGACGTCATCATCGCAACTACCAGGCCTTCATCCATGACGACTGAGGGTGGGTGGGTATAGGCGTTTTTTGCCAGCAGTGTGGAAATGCCCTGGTCACTAGTGGAGGTTGTCAGGGCCGAGGAGACCGGGATAGTGACGGAGTACAGATGTACCCCTAAGGACCGATGAGAACTCACCACCCCCGTCTTGCTCATTGAGTCAGCGTGGCTTCAAGCACTTTATCGATTGACGATTAACGCCATGTAGCGATCCGTGTATCTCTCCGGTGCAGCTTGTGAGTCGTCTGTGATGTCTTTGAAGTATCAGCTCACGAGATCTGCTTGATGCGCCATACGACACCAGACGGTCGCTACTTCGTAGTCAAAGGTCAGTTATGGCGCTGCAGCAATCCCGCGCTATCTGATGACCAGCGCCAGCAGTTGGTGCAGATGCTGATGGAGGCGCGGAGAGCCGTCAAAGTAGCGAAGGCAACAAATCATGCAGATCAGATGCGCACCGCTCGAGCAGAAGTAGATCAGGCGAAAAGGGCACTAGGGGAGAGGGGCCCGGTATGGTGGAGCGATGGCAGCCCGGACTACAACCGCCACAAGGCTGTTAACACGCCCTATGCTGAGTGGTACCGCTCACTGCCCGAGCCGTAGGGATCATGCGCACAGAGGCACAGATTTTGAGCCCACCTATTGCTTGACGCTCGCCGCTACTAGTTCCGCGATGCCTTGCCGTACGGCATCGATGTTGTCGTCGAGAGTCGTCAGAGCACCAATCATAACGTCGAGTTCTTGATCGAGGCCAAACTTTCTTCCGATTAAGTCTCGGCAAGACGCGAAGGTGCGCATGTATCGCAGCTACAAACTCGTCGGATTTTAAGATGAAAATCAACTAGCTGTGCAAGTTGAACGAGGCTGACTTTTCGTTCTTCCGATTAATTATCAAAGCATGCTGAGGTGACGAGGCCGGTTTGCATTTTTCTTTAGCACATCATCGGTTTGTTTCGAAGATCAGGAAAATCAGTGGTTAGGTAAAACTGGGTTCCGTTTATTCGTTGCACGCTGGAGATGAGAATCCTCAGAAATATGCTTAGGTAAGCAGCGCAACTGCGCGACCTGAAAGGCTTTCCGCGAAACCAGCGGTGGTTTCCGATTAACTGGTAACACCCACAGTTCTGAGCACAAGACAGTCGTTGGGTACAGAAGGCGCGTAGCGTAATACGTGGTTTAACATAATATACATTACACGTAACAAGATGTTTCAGGGTTAGCCCGGTTGCACGCCAGATTTCAATCCAGAGTTTTACCCTGAGTCCTCTTTTCAA
>Ga0105251_10001788_pt1 | contig 17868 bp, 16 predicted proteins | sample KBSS64metaG_FD_80424 | JGI IMG/M metagenome (GOLD analysis project Ga0105251, IMG submission 80424) | Switchgrass rhizosphere microbial communities from Kellogg Biological Station, Michigan, USA - KBS S6-4 metaG | ecosystem: Host-associated > Plants > Roots > Rhizosphere > Soil | place...
GCCCAGCAAAGTCGATACCGCATCGCCGCAGCGCTTATCGTTACAACTGCAAGGTTAGTCTAATCGAAGCGATTAATTAGCGTTGCCGGCTGTATCGACACACCGCGCCGAATGCCGACGTCAGGCGCCTTTATTGCTCTACGTATATGACTGGCGGAGGGCCCGTGAAAAAGCGTGACATTATCGTCGTGGCGACTTCGACTGGTGGGCTTGCCGCGCTTAACACGCTTGTATCGGCATGGCCAGCCGATCTTCCGGCGTCCGTATTCGTGGTGATGCACGTCGGCGCTCAGCCCAGCATCCTCCCGGCGATACTGCAAAGATCCTGCGCCCTACGCGTTCAACACGCGGAGAACGAACAGGAGTTCCAAGATTCCGTCGTGTACGTCGCCCCGCCGGACCGCCACTTGATCGTTCAGGACGGTAAAACGCTTCTTATCGCCGGTCCAAAGGAAAATTTCGCTCGTCCAGCAGCCGACCCGTTGTTTCGATCGGCTGCGGTCAACTATGGTGCACGCGTCATCGGGGTCATCCTCACGGGTCATCTGGATGACGGCGCAGCGGGCCTCAAGGCGGTGGATGCGTGCGGCGGCTTCGTTGCAGTGCAGGACCCGGCAGAGTCTCCGGCGCCAGGCATGCCGTTAAACGCACTGCGCGCGGTCAAACCCGATGTCGTTGCTTCCGTCGCGGAACTCTCCTTGTTCGTCATGACATTGCTGGACCAACCTGTCGTCGAGAAGCCCGAAGCATCGAACATTCAGCGGATCGCCGCTATCGAAACTCAAATCGCGTCGACGGGCAGGTCGAGCGTTGACATCATCGAATCGATCGGTTCCCGCAGTCCGTTGACTTGCCCCGAATGCGGTGGCGTCGTGTGGCGCATTGGTGACAGCGCACCGCTTCGCTACAGGTGTCACACCGGCCACGCCTTTTCAGGGCGCTCGCTCGAAGAGGTCCAGCGGCAACAGACCGAGAATGCGCTGTGGTCTGTCGTTCGGGGCCTGCAGGAGCGCTTGACGCTCGCGAAGCAGCAAGTTGGTCAATCTCGACGATGCTTCAGAGCAGGAAGCGATCAGCGCGCGAATCGAGAGCCTCGTTGTGGCCGAAGAGGCTGCGTACGGCTTGCTGCGCGACACCGTACATGGCGTGTGTGATCAACGTTTCACCGACAGATCGAGTCCATGCATCGGTTCTTAAGTTAAAAAGTTATCCTCAGTAGACGACGGCTCTAAATAAGGAGTGGATGCCCCTGAACATATTGCGCCGCTCGGAAGGCAGCACTGACGCCCTGCACCAATCCCACTCCCTCCGATGTATCACGGCCATCCACACTGCGGTGTTGAGTTCAATCGCAGACGATACCCGTGCACCTGGCGGACTTTCTGATTCTCTCCACAGCAATGCCGACACTGGAGCGGAGGTCTTTCGACCCTCCATGAAGGATGGCTACTTATCGAAATCGATCCACTCAAACTGGAGGTTCCATGTCTGACACAGAAGCGGGTTCCAATTCGCCTCACCTCAATAAAGGTGAGCAAGAACAGGCTGCCGACCACTCGACGCCTGCCGCGCTCGTCATCCACGAAATAGTGCGGGAAGAGGGCGAGGCAGCCATGGAACGCACGGTTTCCGCGCTTACATGGTCGGCGCTCGCGGCGGGTCTGTCGATGGGTTTTTCATTCCTGATGCAGGCGGTCCTTGATGGTGAACTGCCCGACAGTGAGTGGCGGCCGCTTGTTTCGAGCTTCGGTTACACCATCGGTTTTGTGATCGTCATTCTCGGTCGGCAACAGCTGTTTACGGAGAGCACGCTCAGCGTTGTGCTTCCAGTGCTGACGCGCCGTGATCTGAAAACAGTCCTGAAGGCGCTTCGCCTCTGGGGTATCGTACTAACGTGGAACCTGATTGGGACAGCCTGCTTCGCGGCGATGCTCCAGTTGCCTGGTGTATTTTCCACGGACGTTCAAGCATCACTCGATCGCGTCGCCGAAGCGCCGTTCTCTGGCAGCTTCGGCGTGACCGTCGTGCGGGCAGTGCTGGCGGGCTGGCTGATCGCGCTCATGGTATGGCTATTACCCAGCGCGCGCTCAGCGCGGCTTTTGACCGTCTTGTTGATCACCTATGTGGTTGCCGCCTGCAAGTTGTCCCATGTAATTGCCGGATCGGTGGAGGGCCTCTATGCCGTCTTCAGCGGCGCTGTCGGCCTCGGCGACTACTTCTTTGTCTTCCTCATTCCGACTTTGATCGGTAATGTAATTGGAGGCATATCGCTCGTTGCGCTCATCAACCACGCAGCGATCGCGCCGGAAATTACGGGCGGTGATGCAACCTAGGCTGGGCAAACCTCCGCGCCATGTGTGCCGACGCAAGTGTTCTGCTAAAAAAGGCAAGAGCGATTCAACGTCAGCGCACGCAAGCGGCCGACCTTGCGACGGCCCATTGCTCTCAGCCCTGTACTGCCGGCGCAATACTTGCGCGCGTGGAAGGCGGTGTTCGAAGCGCGAGTGTGAGTATCCTGGCCGGAGGGAGATTCAGCCACGTGACCTCGGACGACAACTCGACGAATTCATGGCTGAGATGTCTTGGTGGACCGTACAGCGCATAAGTGAACTGAATCAACAGCGTCCCGGTCGGAAGTACGCTGCACCAGTGCGCGACCATTGAACGCGATTCGGCGTAAGGCAACGAACGAAGTGGCACGCTGGACACGACGGCGTCGATCCGACCAGGGTCCGTCAAAAAGCTCGAGAGGTTTCGTGCATCGCCTTCGATGATTCGAAGCTGCGGGAATCGTGCCCGTAAATGGGCGGCAAGGGCCGGCGCGCGCTCGACGACAAGCAGGCGTTCTGGGCGGACACCGCGATCGAGCAAGGCCTGGGTCACTGCGCCCGTGCCGGCGCCTAGTTCCACGACAGGGCCGGTGCCGGCAAGCGGCACCGGCCGTGCCATTGCTTCCGCGAGACGTCGTGAACTTGGAAAGATCGCGCCAGCTGACCAAGGGTGCAGTAAGGCCTCCCTGAAAAAAACCAGGTGGCGGCGCAGAAAAGTCCAGTTTGAAAAGGCAAAATTTCTCATTCTTTGACGCCGCTATGATTGGTCGAGCCCCTTTGACGTGCGTATGTGATGTTTGTTTAACGCGAGCATATGAGGTGCCTGAGGGTTTCTGCTTGCGTTCGGTGCGTCCGACCATCGGGCAGCGTCGCGGGAATAGCGATTGCGCGCGAAGAAAATGGCGCATGGGCAGACCTACGTCATCCGATGGAACGACGCGTGATAACGCATACGTTGCCTCTTCCGACGGTGCCGCCATGTCCAAGACGTTGGGCGACAAGAAGGACGGTGTGTCAGGGTCGTCCTCAAACCGAAAGTCATGCAGTGTTGACAATCAAGGTCAGGTGAATCCATGAACCCTCGTAGCGATCCCGCACGAAGTGCACTTCTTTCCGCATCCGAGACGCGCTCGCTCGCACGCGGGCTCGGGTGGTACAGCCTGGCGTTAGGCGCCGCCGAACTGCTTGCGCCGAGAACGGTTGCGCGCGCGGCGGGACTCGAAGGCAGCAGCCGGGCGCTCGTGCGTCTCTATGGACTTCGTGAGATCGCTTGCGGAATCGGCATTTTGATGTCGCGCAATCCTGCGCCGTATGTGTGGGCGCGCGTCGGTGGCGACGTCCTTGATCTCGCCACAGTCGCCTCGCAGTCCGATGGCGTTGCGTCGGAGGGCCGGGGGCGCGCCATCGGCGCGGTCACGAATCTCCTGGCCGTGACAGCGCTCGATGTATATACGGGCGTCACACTGTCCGCCGACAGATCAGCTGATGCCGCAGAGGCGGACACCGAGCGCTATGTGACGCTATACAGTATGCGCACCGGATTCCCGCGGTCGGCCGAGGAGATGCGCGGTGCGGCGCGCGACTTCGAGGTGCCGGCCGATATGCGCACGCCCGAGGCTCTGCGCCCATGGATAAACGGCGAGGCGGACGTGAAGTCGCGTTAGAGGCATCGGCGCCCGATGCGGATGCGGGGCGCCGCTGCGGAAACGGAACTATAGACTGAAACCCGGCGCTTAAAGGTCTTCCGCGATATTCGATTCAAATGCCAACCCGAGCCCGATATGAGCCGTCTGGTGGTCGTATCAAACCGTACCGCCGATCCTCGCAAAGCTGCGGCAGGAGGCCTCGCGGTCGCCCTGCGGGAAAGCCTCGAACAAACAGGGGGACTCTGGTTCGGCTGGAGCGGCAAACTCAGCGACACTGTGGAAGGTGACGCTAACGAACAGCACGAGCTCGATGTTCATACGAGCGGCAATGTGACACTGGCGACGCTCGACCTGACCCGTGCGGATCACGACAGCTACTACTTGGGATACTCCAACGGTGTGCTTTGGCCAGTATGTCACTACCGTCTGGATCTCGCGAAGTTCGACACGCGCTTCGCGCAAGGTTATCGGCGCGTGAATCAGTTGTTCGGACGCAAGCTGCTGACATTGTTGAAGCCAGATGACATCGTATGGGTGCATGACTATCATCTGATCCCGCTGGCCGCCGAATTACGTTCGGCCGGCTGCAAACATCGCATCGGCTTTTTCTTGCACATTCCGATGCCGCCTCCACTGATCATGGCGGCGATCCCCGAGCACGAATGGCTCATGCGTTCGCTCTTCGCGTACGATCTCGTCGGCTTCCAGGCGCAGTCCGATGTCACGCACTTTTCGCACTATGTCGAATCAGAGGCTCGGGCCGTTCGCCTGGGTCCAAACCACCTCCGTGCGTTCGATCGCACGCTACAGGTCGGGGCCTACCCGATTGGCATAGACGTCGAGGACTTTGCGCGCCTCGCCCGGGCCAGGGAAGGGCGCGAGATGTTTGCACGCATGCGTGAGGAATACTCGCGGCGGCGCTTGCTTCTCGGCGTCGATAGACTCGATTACTCGAAGGGACTACCGCAAAGGATTCACGCTTTCCGACAACTACTGGAGCGCTATCCGGAAAATCGTGACAGCGCTACGTTGATCCAGATCGCGTCGCCGAGCCGCGAAGATGTCGGGGCGTACGACGATCTTCGCCGTGAAATGGACAGCCTGTGCGGCGCAATCAACGGTGACTTTGGAGAACTGGACTGGATGCCGGTCAGGTACATTCATCGCAATGTGGCTCGCAAACGACTGCCGGGACTCTATCGCGCGAGTCGTGTTGCGCTGGTGACGCCGTTGCGCGACGGCATGAACCTGGTGGCGAAGGAGTTCATCGCTGCTCAGGATCCGGCTGACCCGGGCATGTTGGTGCTTTCGCGTTTCGCCGGTGCGGCCGAGCAGCTAACCGAGGCGCTGCTCGTCAACCCCTATGATACGCAGGGCACGGCAGACGCCATTCAACGGGCATTGGTCATGCCGCTCGATGAACGCATCAATCGACATGCGGCGCTTTCGCACCGAGTCCGAGAGCAGGACGTTCGCTGGTGGTCCGAGACGTTCCTGAAGGCGCTCGCCGAGACAGAGACGGCTTCAGGGAAGAGTTGAACGAGTCGCTTCACGCCACAGTCGGAGAGGCTATCCTGTGTTATCGGATGAGGTGCGTACGGCGCTTCGCGACAACAACGAAGCTCCCACTTGACTGGTGAGTTCGTTTGTCATGTTGGAATCCTCGACTATTGCGAAGGAGGGGTAATGACAGCCCAAAACTCGACATACAAGGAATGCAATATCAGTGTGGATGTGACCGGTCCTGACGCTAGCGGCGCGTACTCGGGCACGTTTGTTATCACGCGTGAGGTGGGTGACGCTGATGATGACAGGCAGTTCACGCCTGCCTGGCGGACCGCCGTATTCTCGGAAGCGGAAGCTCTCAGCCGACTCACGCGGCTGGCTAAAGACGTCATTGATGGCGAAGCGGACGGCTCGGAGATTTAAAGGTCTGACATTACACCGCGCGTTTTCCCGTATCGATAGTCAAACCATCCGGCGGATCTGCAATCCACAAGACGCATCGGAAGTGCGTCATTCGTTTCCTGAGGTTATGGGCTTTAGGCGGTGTGTCGCGGGCGCAGGCTCGAGTGGGACGTCTTGGTGCCCTCTCGCATGGGCGGGGTGGCTTTAGCGAAATGAATGAGTCAACGACCGTGACTAAGCCACGGCCGCCAGCGAACCTGCGTATAGGTCAATCGCACGGCATAACTCGACCGCGGTAGCACGGGTTATCGAAAGAGTCCCTCGCCATCAACGCTCAGGAATCGCCGTCGTCGCCATCTCAAATAGATGCTCGACACAATGAAGGCGGTGACGAAGTACGCCACGACAAGTACCAATGTTTTCACCCCGACGAACTCCGACGCGACCACCAACGCTATACCCACGTGCCGCATTGCGCACGCGATCGCCAGCGCCGTTCGTTCATCGGCGTCTGGGCCGCCAAGAATCTGGCCGATGAACAGTGCCCCAACCATGAGTCCTACGAGTGAGAACACGCCTTGCCAGGTGAGACCCGCCAGGTGTTCCCTATGGACAAACAGCAGAATAATGCCCGAGACGGCGAGGACAACCCAGGCGACCGTCATGACCCGGTTCGACAACCGTTCCGATAAGACTGGAAAAATCAGGCGAAACCCCATGCCGACCAGGATCGGCAGAAGAATTGTTTTGGCAATGTCCGTCACGACAGTACGTACGGTCAGCGTTACTTCCACGTCGAAGTAGGCGCTCAGTAACGCGGTCCACACAGGTACGGCGGCAATTGCGACGAGCGAGGATGTGATCAGCAGGCTAAAGATGTATTGCGCGCTATGCAGTGTCTTTAATCTTTTTGGAAGCAGCGGGGCGCCCGCAGACACAGCGAGCGCGAGCATCGCCGCCTTGACCCCTCGCTCGATCGGCATAATCAGCACAAGGCCGAAGGCGACCAGAGGGACGAGAAGGTACATCGCTGCAAGAGAGCGGAGCAATAGACCGGGACGTCGCCATACGTAGGTCAGTTCGGAAAACGAAGTTCCAGCACCGACACAGGCGATCAACACGCCGATAGAGAGCTTGAGCACGACTATCAGGGTTTCAGTCACGACACTGCCACCTTTGAATAGGTACAGCGACCATTCGATCCCGAACGAGGTCGGCGAAAAGGCTGCCGCATGCCGCGCCTCGCGTGCGCCTAGAGCAACCTTATGATGATGCTCATAAAGAGGAAACTACCCGAAAAGGCCATGACTAACGCGACAAAAAATGTCGGCCGGCAAATACTGACGGCATGATATTCGCGCAAACTGACGATCAATCGCCAGTACTCAATCGTTCCGAGCACCATCGACACGGTGCCCATTCCCGTGAGAAAGAGGCCGATGGTTCTCGGGCTGTGCGGATGCGCCAGATGAACGCCCGCTTCCCTGAATCCTTCGAGCAGCTTATAGATCGTAAAGCCGAAGCTGATCATCGAGAGCGCAGTACGCGTCCATGCCATCAACGTGCGATCGGCTGCCATCAGCGTGCGCGTCGTTGCGAGGTCGGTTCGTTCTTCGGCGAGTTGATTCGCCGAGCGCGCTTGCACGTTAACCACACCAGCCTCCGCAAGAATTTGTAGGACCGAGTTGCGGCGACGCATTCATTTCTGTCACGAACCGTTAAAGCCGCTCCCGAGCGTCAACGTAAATCTAGTTCATGGGACGCGCGATTGCGAGAAGCGTCCACTTCAAAGACGCGGCGAATGGCAGGGGTTTCTCATGTATCTACTCCCATATCGCTGGTTGCGGCACGGCACCAACAACTCCTCGGGGCATTGCGTGCCTCGAGTGACGTACGAGTGACCCTCGCGCGAGACGGTCGTTCTCGCCAATACGTTTTATTCGCAAACCGTGAAATTGAATTTGCTTTCGCCTTGCAAGCTGTCTTAAATACGTATCACGTCTTTGCCAGGACTTTCTGCTTCAATTCCAACCCCGCCGAATCTTGAGGCGCCCGGTCCGCGGTCTCGGGCAATCATCGGCACTTTGACAGCTGAGGAGTGTACGGCGAATGGAGGCCACGTTGCAGTCACGCGCTTCGTCATCGAGCATTGCAAATCCCCAACTGGCTGAGAGCCGGCCGCCGGATGCGCCGCCGCGTTTTCATTTGCTGGCCAAGCCGAGCGGCTCGACCTGCAACATCGATTGCAAATACTGCTTTTTCTTGTCGAAAGAGGCGCTGTATCCGAATGAAAAGCATCGGATGTCTCAGGCGACGCTCGAAACCTATATTCGCCAATTGCTGGAAGCGCATCGCACGCCAGAGGTCACCGTGGCCTGGCAAGGCGGCGAACCGACACTCATGAGGGTCGAGTTCTTCAGGCACGCGGTCGAATACGTCGAAAAGTACCGCAAGCCTGGACAGGTGGTTAACCATACTTTTCAGACCAACGGCATTCTTCTTGATGACGAATGGTGCGAATTCTTCAAAGAGCATCACTTCCTCGTGGGCCTGAGTGTCGATGGTCCGCGTGAAATCCATGACACGTTTCGTGTCGATCGCCGCGCGCAGGGCACTTTCGAACTGGTCATGAAGGGTTGGAACCAACTGCGCAGGCACGGCGTCGAGTTCAACATCCTGTGCACGGTCCATTCCGCCAATGAACGGCATGGCCGCTCGGTTTATCGCTTCTTTCGCGATGAACTCGGCGCAAAGTGGATTCAATTCATCCCTATCATCGAGCGCGCAACTGAACAGACGATTCAACTCGCGAACCGCGGCTGGAGCGAGCGGGCGGGCCACAAGCGCGTGCTGTACACGCAGACCGGCAATCTCGTCACCGATCGTTCGGTCGGCGCGAAACAGTACGGGCTCTTCCTCATGGATGTATTCGAAGAGTGGGTGCGCCGGGACGTCGGACGCGTCTTCGTGCAATTGTTCGATGTGACGCTCGAGGCCTTCTTCGGCCGTCATTTGCTGTGCATTCACGCTCCGACTTGCGGCCTCGGCCCTGCGCTCGAATACAACGGAGATCTGTATTCCTGCGATCACTTCGTCGAGCCCGGATATCGGTTGGGCAATATCCACGAAACGCATATGCTCGAACTCATTGCGTCGGCCGAACAACGCAGGTTTGGATTGGACAAACGCAGTTCGCTCACGGCCCAGTGCAGAAGCTGCGCGGTGAGGACGTTGTGCAACGGCGGATGTCCGAAGGACCGTTTCGCGCTTTCACGGGACGGTGAAGCAGGGCATAACTATTTGTGCCCCGGTCTCGAGTTGTTCTTTACGCAGTCGCGCCATGCAATGGAGACGATGGCGAAACTCCTGCACGATGGCCGGCCGCCGTCCGATGTGATGGCGATAACCGCCATCGAAGATAAACGGCGCGGACCTTATGCGCCTTGTCCATGCGGCAGTGGCAGGAAGTTCAAATTCTGCCACGGCGACAACGCGCCGCGTCGTTCGTTCAACTCAGGGAGCAGTGAAGAGCGGCGCACCTCATGATGGGTCAGGTGGTGCCCAATGACGTCGGTGGCCGTTACGAGCTCACAGAGCAGGGGCCGGCGAGCGGCATTCTGGCTCGGTTCGGTGATTGATGCATCCTTCGCCCGGCTGCGCAAAGCTCAGCGGGCGCTATCTGAAAAGGAGTGGAAGCAATCATGGCGACAAAGCAGCCGAATATTCTGATTCTTTGGGGCGATGATATCGGATGGTGGAATATCAGCTTCAACAGCCGCGGGCAGATGGGTTATCGCACGCCCAATATCGATCGCATTGCCAATGAGGGCGTGGCATTTACAGACTACTACGCTCAGCAAAGTTGCACGGCTGGCCGCGCAGCATTCATTACCGGACAGAATCCGATCCGCACGGGACTGACCAAGGTCGGCATGCCGGGTGCGGATGTCGGTTTGTCAGCGGAGGACCCGACCATTGCGCAGATGCTCAAGCCGCTGGGTTACGTCACCGGGCAGTTCGGCAAGAATCATCTGGGCGACAAGGATGAATTTCTGCCCACCATGCATGGATTCGACGAGTTCTTCGGCAATCTCTATCACCTGAATGCGGAAGAGGAGCCCGAAGATCCGGATTATCCAAAGGATCCTGCGTTCAGGAAACGCTTCGGTCCGAGAGGTGTGCTCCACTGCCACGCTGATGGAAAGGGCGGTCAGAGAATCGAGGACACCGGTGCGCTGACCAAAAAGCGCATGGAGACGATCGACGAAGAAACGACGACACTCGCGTGCGCATTCATCGACAAGGCGCACAACGAAGGCAAACCATTCTTCGTCTGGTACAACACGACGGCCATGCATTTCCGCACTCACTGTGCGGAGAAGCACAAGGGCAAGAGCGGACAGGGCGACTATAACGACGTCATGGTTGCGCACGACGAGAACATCGGCAAGATGCTTGCGAAGCTCGACGAGTTGGGCATTGCCGACGATACCATCGTGATGTACTCGACCGATAATGGCCCTCACTTCAATAGCTGGCCGGACGCGGGCATCACGCCCTTCCGGTCCGAAAAGAATACCAACTGGGAAGGCGGCTGGCGTGTTCCGGCGTTCGTTCGATGGCCGGGGAAAATCCCTGCCGGCACGGTTCTCAACGGCATAGTCACGCACCAGGACTGGATGACGACCTTGCTCGCGGCGGCTGGCGAGCCGGAGGTAAAAGAAAAGCTGCTTCAGGGATACAACGTCGGCGAGAAAACGTACAAGGTCCATCTGGACGGTTTCAACATGCTTCCTTATCTGATGGGCGAAGTGAAGGAAAGCCCGCGCGATTCGTTCTTCTATATCAGCGACGACGGCGACGTAATGGCCATCCGCGTGCGTGACTGGAAAATGGTGCTGCTGGAGCAGCGCGCCAAACAGTTGGCATGCTGGGCGGAACCTTTCGTCCGGCTGCGGATTCCGAAGATGTTCAATCTTCGGCGCGATCCATTCGAGCGTGCGGATGAGAGTTCGAACACGTACTACGACTGGATGATCTCCCACGCCTATCTGGTGTATGCGATGCAGGCGGTCGTCGCCTCGCAGATCGAAAACTTCAAGGCGTTTCCTCCGCGTCAGAAGCCTGCGTCATTCAACCTCGACGCGGTGCTGCGCCAACTCGACGATGCGGGTGGGGGCGCTCATCACTGAGCGGGCATAAGCGTCGCCCGATGGCATCCATCCCGGCCCCGGCTGAAACAGCCGGGCGTTGCGCAGTGGAAGGAGGTGTCAAGTGACTGCAGAGCATGACCGGCTCGTTGAAGCCCGAAGCGGCGTCACACCGTGGAAGAAATGGGGACCCTATCTGTCTGAACGACAGTGGGGCACGGTGCGCGAGGACTATAGCGAATCCGGCGACGCCTGGAACTATTTCAATCACGATCAGGCGCGCTCGCGGGCGTACCGATGGGGTGAAGACGGACTGGCCGGCATCTCCGACGATGAGCAGCTTCTGTGCTTCGCCGTGAGCCTATGGAACGGTCACGATCCGATATTGAAAGAAAGGATGTTCGGCCTGACAAATGGCGAAGGAAACCGCGGAGAGGATGTCAAGGAGTATTACTTTTACCTCGACTCGACGCCGACTCATTCCTACATGAAGTATCTGTACAAGTATCCGCAGGCCGCGTATCCCTATGACGACCTCGTGAAGACGAATCGTCAGCGAAGCCGGCAGGAACTCGAGTACGAACTGATCGATACGGGCGTATTCGACGAAGACCGCTATTTCGATGTCTTTGTCGAGTACGCCAAGGCCTCAGCGGAAGACATTCTGATTCGGATCACCGCGATCAATCGGGGTCCGGACGCGGCCGCACTACATGTCCTGCCGACACTCTGGTTCCGAGACATCTGGTCATGGGCCGAAAACGTGGCTCGGCCATCGCTTCGCCAGGCGTGGGCAAGCAACACGGATAGCGTCATCGCTGTCTCTCACCCCGATCTCGGCGCCTGGCGGCTCTATTGCGAAGGCGCCGCTTCGCTTCTCTTCACGGAAAACGAAACCAATACCGAGCGCCTTTATGGCACTGCAAACCGGACGCCGTACGTCAAGGATGGCATCGACCGCTACGTCGTTCACGGACAAGAAGCGGCGGTGAATCCGGAGAAGCGCGGGACGAAGGCCGCCGCACACTATTCGACGACGGTCGGCTCGGGCGAGTCGCTCGCCGTCCGTATGCGCCTTGTCCGCGATACGCCAGAGCACCAGACCTCGGCAGATGACGGCTTCAGCAAGGCGTTCGGTAGCGCTTACGACGAAGTGATGAAAGCGCGCCACCGCGAAGCCGACGAGTTCTACGCGAAGGTCATTCCCGCCTCGCTGGATGCGGACGCCACGAATGTGATGCGCCAGGCGCTTGCCGGCATGATGTGGTCAAAGCAGTTCTATTACTACGACGTCGACAAATGGCTGACCGAACGCGGCTCGGACCCGTTCGATCCCAAGCGGCGGGCGCCACGCAACGATCACTGGCATCACATGTACAACGCGGACATCGTCTCGATGCCCGACAAATGGGAATACCCGTGGTATGCAGCGTGGGATCTCGCTTTCCACGTTCTCGCGCTGACTCTCGTGGACGAAGATTTCGGCAAGCAGCAACTCGACCTGATGTTGCGAGAGCGTTATCTGCATCCGAGCGGGCAGCTTCCGGCGTACGAGTGGAACTTCGGCGACGTCAATCCACCGGTGCACGCCTGGGCGACGATCTTTGCCTATCGCCTCGAGCAATACCGCTATGGGCGCGGAGATCTTCTTTGGCTCGAGCGGTCGTTCCACAAACTGCTGATGAACTTCACGTGGTGGGTGAACCGCAAGGATCGTACGGGCAACAATGTGTTCGAAGGCGGCTTTCTCGGCCTCGACAACATCGGTGTCTTCGACCGAAGCGCACCGCTGCCTACGGGCGGATATCTGGAACAGGCGGACGGCACCGCATGGATGGCGCTCTTCTGCCAGAACATGCTCGAGATCGCGGTGCAGCTTGCCTTGAACAACCCTGCTTACGTCGACATGTGCGTGAAGTTCGTATCTCACTTCCTGTGGATTGCATCGTCGATGCTGCGCACCGGCGAGAGCGGCGGCATGTGGGATGAAGAACACGGGTTCTTCTACGATGTGCTGCGGTTGCCCGATGGCCGCTCCGAGCGGCTGACAGTGCGCTCCATGGTGGGGCTGCTGCCGCTATGCGCCGTCACCTCGTTCGATGGAGCGCTGGTGGAGAAATATCCCCATGCTTTCGAGAATCTCAAGCGGTTTCTCGCGGCGCGTCCTGAGATCATGGCTTCGATCCACGACCTGACGGCTAAGGGAGTCGCCGACCGCCGCATGGCTTCGATTCTCAACGAAGCGAACCTGCGACGCGTCCTGTCGAAGATGCTGGACGAGAACGAATTTCTGAGTCCGTACGGCATCCGATCGCTGTCCCGATACCACGCGGAGCATCCCTACGTCTACCGCACGGGTGAGCAGGAATACCGGGTTTCATACTTGGCGGCAGAATCCGACACCGGCATGTTCGGCGGCAATTCCAACTGGCGCGGTCCTATCTGGATGCCGGTGAACGGGCTCATTATCCGCGCGCTGCTGCAGTATTTCAGCTACTACGGCAACGATTTCAAAGTGGAATGCCCGACCGGCTCCGGGCGTCACATGACGCTCTACGAAGTCGCCGAGGAGATCACCCGAAGGCTGGCGAGCATCTTCCTGCGCGGCAGCGACGGCCGCCGGCCGGTTCATGGCGGCACTCGGAAGTTTCAGGAGGATCCGCACTGGCGTGATTGCCTGCTGTTCTATGAGTACTTCCACGGTGACAACGGAGCCGGGCTCGGCGCCAGCCACCAGACGGGCTGGACGGGCATCATCAGCCGCGCGATGCATCTGTTCGAAACTACGACGCCGGACCAGTTTCTGCAGGCGGGAAGAGCCGCGGCTTTCGTCGAAGTACCGGTGACGGGCGCAAACACCGCAGACGTTCGAACGAGCAGTTGAGCATGCGAGCGGCTATGGGGCATGAGTGCCGAGGCCGTTGCGCAAGCCCTGACGAGGGCGGCTAGCGACTGCGACGAGGTTGAAGAACTAACTAGAACGATATCGCCCGCATGCCCCGCGGTTCAATCTGCACTCGATGCTCACAACTCACGATGAGGTGGTCACATGCATTGCGAATCGTCGAACGTGAACGCGATGTGGATCTCCGGCGTGTTAATGCTTTCCTTTGGAATAACGTGCAACGCACAGCAGCGATCCCCGCCTCAGGAACACGACGGTTGGCAGTTTTCGGTTACGCCCTATCTTTGGATGGCGGGACAAAGCGGCACGATTCGTGTGGGGAATGTCATCCCGGCGCAGAACGTGAATGTTCACTTCTCCAACGTCCTGAGCAATCTGGATTTTGGCGTGATGGGCACCTTCGAAGCACGCAAGCAACGCTGGTCGATTATTTTCGACGGGTTCTACATCAGCATGGGCAGGGATTCGGATCCGATTCTGGGTGGCGCGCTGGGCACGGCAAGGCTGAAACTCGAAAACAGTGTCGTACAGCTTGCCGGCGGATACCGCATCTTGCAAAGCGAAACGATGCCGGTAGATCTATACGCTGGCCTCCGATACACGAATCTCAACGCGGACCTGACCTTTTCAACGAGTCGCCTGTTGCCGGCGGGCGCCGCGCGAGGCACGAACGTCGATTGGGTCGATGGGCTGTTCGGTGTGCGAGCCGCCTACCAGTTATCGGACAGATGGTCTGTATGGGGCTCCGCCGACGTCGGCGCGGGAGGCAGCAACTACTCCTGGCAACTCATTGCAACGATTCTCTGGGATGCAACAAAAACGGTCAGCGCGAGTGGTGGTTTCCGCATACTCGCACAGGATTACAACACGTCTTCCTTTTACTACAACGTACGGACTGCCGGTCCATTTATAGGCGCGCGCATTCGGTTCTAAGACCTGCCATCGACAATGCACCGTATCGATCGCCAAAAGAGACAGCCAGGCACAAGGCGCAAACACGGTAATGACTCATGCGGTACGCGCGTCAGACGCTCGACCAATAGACTTACCTGATTGAAAGAGCGCATTGATAGATTTAAAAAACTATCGAATCGGTGTTTTAGCATTATCCCTTCAAGGACTTGATGCTTCACGTTCGCATTAAGCACTCGTAGCCGTATGACGCTTCATCGCTCACGGAGTCGATGCCCGGAGCGCTGACCAGGAGAAAGCAAGGCGCAGTCGAAACGTGCGCGGGTTGATGATCAGAGGCACAGGCGTCTCACTGCCGACGTCGACACGGGTGCTGATCGCATCGCTCATCCTTGGGAAGTCCGTTCGGGTCGCAGACATGCTTGCGTTCAACAATCGCTTTGCCGACAAACCGCTCGCATGGAAGGCGCTGATATACGCACTCCTCGCGCTTATCGTCCGTTATGTCGAACGGGTCTATGAAGTCTGGAAGGAGGCGCCCGGCCCGCACGCAGCCAGTCAGCAGACCGGGCCGTTGCCAACTAGCCGCTTCCTGGCCGTGCAGATCCTTCTAGTGATGTTGATCTTCATGCGTCATCGCCGAGCTGTCGCGAGTATTCTGCCGCGGAAAAATCAAGGCAATTTTCCTTGGCCCCTTGCCCGCGCGGCTCGAATAAGGCCGCTTCCACTTAACCTGCGTCACAGGGGCAGCGAATGACTGCGTTCGTCGATCACCCGGAGGTGTTGTTCGTCGTGCTTCTCATGCTGTTCATCGGCGCGGTGGCCTTCGGTGCGTACGCGCTGCGGCGCATCGCCGTGCTGCCAGCGGAAGATCGCGAAGACTTAAACCTCATCCAGACATCCACTTTGACGCTGCTCGCGCTGCTGGTCGGGTTCAGCCTTTCAATGGCGGTGAATCGCTACGACCTGCGCAAGACGCTGGAGGAAAGCGAAGCCAATGCCATTGGCACAGAATATTCGCGCGCGGATCTTGCCGGAGCGGCCGCCGGCGCGAAGATCAAGTCGGCACTGCTCCATTACACGAAGCTGAGACTGGCAAACTACCGGACGCGCTCGCCCGACGAGCTCGCGAAAAACGTCCGCGATACGGCGAATGTCGAAACGGAACTGTGGCAGCTCGTGACACAAGTTGCGAAAGAGCAGCCGACACCGATCGGCGCGCTTGTCGTTGCTGGCATGAACGACGTCCTGAACTCGCAGGACTACGCCGAGGCCGCGCGCATCAATCACATTCCCCTGGGCGCGTGGTATCTGATGATCATCATCGCGCTGCTCGGTTGCGTGGTGCAAGGTTATGGCGCGAAGGGCAACCTGCGCAAAGGGCTGCTCATTACGATTCTTCCGGTGACGGTCGCGCTGTCGCTCGCGCTCATCGCGGACATTGACAGCCCGAAAGGCGGACTCATCCACGTCGAGCCGCGGGATCTCGCGCGCCTGATGCAGTCGCTCGAGCAGTAACTCGCTTCCGACCTGGAGACGCTGCACACAACTCCGCAAACGCAAGACGCGATCTGGCGCTGCCTTGAGGTGGCACCGGACCCTGGAAGTTCTGGAACTTGGGCGCTCTTTCGTGTTGGGCGCGGCGCGGGGGCCTGCGGGCGGCGCGGTCGGCTGAATTCAGACGGGCAGGATTTGGGTGGCTTGCGATAGGCTACGATAGCGCAAACGACGTTGGCGACTTGGCCGGACCGGAGAGGAATAATCCGACCGCGGCCCGGGCGCCCTCGGCCCAGTTTGCTCCGTCGGCATGACGGCAACCGCGACACGGCATCGCACTTCTGATTTGGAGAATCAATGAGCCTCGCCAACTTCATTGAAGCCGATCTTTCCGGGCTGATTGACGACTGGACCGGCTACGCCCTTGCACTCAGCCAAGAGGGCAGCCAGCTCTCTGAAACGCAACTGCGTGATTCGGCCGCCGAGATATTGAGCGCGATTGCCGCCGACATGCGCGACACCCAGAGCCCAGCGCAGCAGCAGAGCAAGTCGCGGGGCGAACAGCAGGAACGGGAAACGAGCTTCGATCGCGTCGCGCAGCAGCACGCAGAGGCTCGTCTCTCGCATGGTTTCGGTATCAACGATGTCGTGGCAGAGTTTCGTGCGCTGCGGGCCACGGTGTTGCGACGCTGGCAGAAGACCTCACCAGACGGTGCTATAGCGTTTCAGGAAATGATTCGTTTCAATGAGGCAATCGATCAAGTGCTCGCGGAATCGGTACGACACTACGCGTATCGGACGGCGCGCATCCGGGACCTGTTTGCCGGCGTGCTTGCACACGACCTGCGCTCCCCGCTTGGCGCGATACTTAACTCGAGCGAAGTGCTTCTGCACGACGAAAGCCTGTCTTCAGCCAGTGTGAGAGCGGTCGCATTCGTACAGCGCGGAGCAATGCGCATGAAACAGATGATCGACGACTTGCTCATCTTCACACGCACCCGTCTGGGTGACGCAATGCCGGTCAGCTTTACGTCGCAGGATATGGGGCGTATCTGTGCCGACGCGGCGGACGAAGTGCGCGCGTCATACCCAAATGCGCACATCGACCTGCGTCTTGGGGGCACACTGCAAGGCCGATGGGATGCGAGCCGGCTCGGACAGTTGATGGTCAATTTGCTGACCAATGCCGTGCGATATGGCTCGGGTCCGATTGTCGTTGAAGCTAAGGGTCTAGACGAACAGGTGACCGTGATCGTTTCGAACGCAGGCGATCCGATACCGGAGGCCGCGCTTCCTACGCTTTTCGATCCGCTGACAAGGGCGGTTTCTCCTAACCACAGTGGGACCGCAGCCGGTGTGGGCCTGGGCCTTTACATCTGCCGCTGCATTGCCCTCGCGCACCAGGGCAGGATAAGCGTCGAATCGACGGAACGCGGGACTCGATTCATCGTGCACATGCCACGTTCACCGGCCTAATGGGATGGGAGCGGTCATGAGTAACTAGATCCAATGAAAGGCGA
>Ga0105251_10001790_pt1 | contig 17854 bp, 15 predicted proteins | sample KBSS64metaG_FD_80424 | JGI IMG/M metagenome (GOLD analysis project Ga0105251, IMG submission 80424) | Switchgrass rhizosphere microbial communities from Kellogg Biological Station, Michigan, USA - KBS S6-4 metaG | ecosystem: Host-associated > Plants > Roots > Rhizosphere > Soil | place...
AGCCGCCCGAGCTGACCATGTGATCGAATAGCCTCCACCAGTACGGGCCGGCATCTCCGGCCCGGGCACCGTGCTACTCACTGACCAGCCAATAAGCGTGTGCAGCCCCGCCCTGTCTGGCGTATCCGATACAAAACGCCATTAAATCACTCAGGCGTTCGTCGACCATTGAGCGGCGGATGCCAGGCTGGACGCCTACCACTGAGAAGCTCAGCTTGGTGGCCTGCGCCGACGTCAGCAGTTGCTTGATCTCCGGCAAATTCCCGGTCACGAAGTAGGACGGTGAGGTGTGCCGGCGATGCATACGATCTTCCATATGCTGCAACAGCGTCGGTACTTCACAGTAGTAAACGGACTTCACTAACTGGCCCGCAACCTCGTAAACATCTCCTACCCGACCGCCATTAGCAGGCCCACCCGCCCCCTTGCAGTGATAAAGGCTGACATTCACATCACCGTCGGCACTTCGGGTGACGCAGATGTAGTCGGCCGCCTCCCCGGTGCGATGGTCGTAGAAGATCCCCTGAACATCCGGCAGTGTGAGCAGATGCTGCTCCAGGTGTTCCTGCACAGTTGCTCTACCCGCCAGCAACGCGCGGCGCGCGACAGTCCTGGGAGACGCGTCATTGGGCAGGAATTCGACCGATATATCACAGTCATTCCAATCAATGGAGTTGGTATCGCCAGGAACCAGCCGTAGTGTCTGCAGAAGAGAAGCTGCCATCAGATTCATGCCTTCAAACGAAGACTTGTCTGCTGCGTAGAACACTGGTGGGTGCTCACATAGCCAATCCGGCAGCGACATCCAGGCGTCATGGGAAGACTCGACATCAATTGAGGCTCCGTCCTGCAGGCAAGTGATCATCCGGCCTTCTACTAGGTTGAAACACATACCCACGGTACCGTCGACATGAGCCACTTCAAATGGCATTCGCCCGTGTTGCGGATCACTGCGAAAGTCTTGGAGATCCCACTCGACCAGCTTCGAATAACGGTACGGCCGATGGGCGTCTGGCCGGTAGCGGATCTTGGGATTGGTTTTGAATCCCTGTTTGGGCCAATTGGCTGCGATCACTCTGTCTGGAAGTCGCCGCAGCGCGGTCGTAGTGCGCACGATATCCAAGTGAGTAGCACTGAAAGGTGCATCACCCGAGATGCGGCCGTCGAGCGTCCGTACCCAATCAACAAAATCCGGTATCGAAAGACGTTGGTTGCTCCATATCCTGGAGCTGCTGCTGGCACCCACGGTTTCCTTGATCTGCCCATTCATACCGCTGCCGAAGAAATGCCCTTGAGCATATGCGCGGCTATCGCCGGACGTAACGGCTCTTTCGGCCTGGGGCCCGGTCAATGTCCTGTAGGTCTCGCTTTGAGAGTTGAACGTCGTATTCTTGAGCCCGACATTAAAGAATTTGACGCTTTCCAACCCAACACGAGCTCTACTGGTCTCTTCATAGCTTAGAGGCCGGAAACCACCAGCGCAGACGACATCCATGATGGAAAGATAGAGTTTTTCTGTACGTAGTGTTGACCCGATGTAACAAAAATTGGACTCGGGAAAGAACATCAGTAGGAAAGCTTCATGGCGCACATCGATCAGAGCATCCAGGATCGTCCACTTTGGAGGCGCCTCATCCGCAGTCAGCACCACAGAAATCGTCCCGTCTGCGGTACCCCACTGCTTCACCATACGCAGCCGACGTCCTACCTTTTCTCCGAGTAGAGAGAAGTCCGGGATCTCTGAGCAATGGAACACTCGAACATGTGCGTAAAGGTGGAAGGAAAGCGGGGAGACTGACTCATAATCTGATTCAGCAATCCGGCTGACCGGCAGGCTTTCCATGAACTCCTGGTCTTCCACAGACCCTTGAATCTGTGCCAAAGCGGCATCGTCGATCATTTGGGCCAGCTCTACGCCTTCCCTCAACAAAGACGCAGTTGCTTCCCTGATCCTGAACGTCGGTGCGATAAGCGTAGGTTGCCCGGTGGCCGCATCGATCCTCGCAAACCGTCCGATGAACTGGATAGTGGGAACCAAAGACTTGTGCGGCGCGTGAAGTGCAGCGATCTTCAGCTTAGGGAAGTCATAGCCTTCTCCGAACATATCTACGCACACAATCGCTTGCAGCTCTCCAGAAATCAGTCTGGACTCAACAAGATCTTGCTGGCGTTTCGTCAGTCTGCTGCTAATGGCTTCCACGGCCACGCCCATGCCCTGATACAGAGGCACCAGGGCCTCTGCCGCTGATATCGTCGCTGCGCGGATAAACAACCTGTGATCAAACCCGTTGGCCAAGTCTTCTTGCAGCTGCTGGACAGCTCTCTGGGCGATCACCAGATCGACGTGCGCATCATCTAGCTCATTTTCAACCGGCGCCGGACAAAATCTGATGGGGTCAAAAGCACCCTCCGCCACTGCACGCATCACCGGATACCGGTAAACAAGCTTTCCGGGTATCACGCGTCCGTCCCGTCGAAACGGTGTCGCGGTCAGAAAGATAAAGCGAGCCTGCGAGTAATGCTCGACATACGCCACCCAAGAGTCCGCTGGAGCATGATGAGCCTCATCGAAAATGATTAGGTCAAAAAGATCCGTAGGAGAGCCCGGCGCTATTACAGGCGATGAACTACCTGGCGTCGAGACAACCACGTCGAACTGCTCAAGCGATATCCAATCCGCCTGCGACTGTGGTCGGCCTGAATGCAGGTGAACGGCAGGCAATGGCCCGTCTGCGGGCAGCGCGCCAATACGCCGGAGCGTCGATAGTACTGAAAAGTGGGAATGTACCTGCTTCCTCAGCGCGCTAGATGGCTCGACAATGAGGACTCGTACAGGACGCAACAACAACGGCAGAGCCATCATCAATGACGTTTTGCCATACCCGGTGGGTAGGCAAACGATAGCTGGATCATCCTGAACTGAAACGTGTGCCAGAACTGAATGCATCGCACCCAACTGCCCGGGTCTAAAACCACTGTTAGGGCTGCGGTGCTGCTTAAGCAGATTGAGCGTCCCTGCTTGTTCGATGAAAAATCCGGCCACAGACATCCTTCCCTGGGATTGGACAACTCTGACCATCCTAATCGCATGCTGGCCGTATGCAAGCAAGGAGTTCTAGTTACTTTTATATATTGATCGAGTGGTTGAAATAGACAGGAAGACGCCGGCGAGACGTACGCTTGAGCTCGTATCTCAAGATTGAGGTGTGCTTCCTCGAAGCCTTGCCACCTTTACTGTCGTTCTACATCAAAATCCCGGAAGCCCCAAGCACGCCCGATGATCACGGGATGACCACTCCGACGACTCGGAACCATTACTTTAAGCCGTAATCACGCCCGCGCTGGCTGGAAAGTGCGAACAGGCGAGTAGGAAATGTCGTCGACCGGATAGAACGGTCGCGCCACAGTGAATGCTTGATCCTTAGGGTGGTAGGCGGTCATGCCCGGTGTGTCAGCGGTGACGCACTCACCAAGAGAAGCGAAGTTCAAGCTGAAGTGGTACCCCGAGCGCGCGACCAGGACGTCCTTATCCTCAACGCTCACTTGCATGGCCCGGTAGAAATTAGGATCTATGTAGGTTTGCGGTAGCTGGGTGACAACGATGTAAACATCACCCTTATGAACAACCGCGTAAGGACATGAACGGATGGCGTCGTTGAAGCGCGACATAACAGAGTCTATGGGAAACCAGACCTTCCACTTCCTGCCCCACTGCACCGAGAAGACGAACGAGCCAAACAGCCCGGCACTCTGGGAGAAGGCATTCGCAGCCATGGGGATCGAACTCCAGATTCTGGCCAGTGGGTGCTGTGGAATGTCAGGGACGTTGGTCACGAGACTCGGAATGTAAAAACCTCCGAGACCATCTACGCCCAGTCATGGAAGCCACTGATTGAGAAGTTTGGGCAGGGTGGGTCGATTGGTCGCCGATGGCTATTCCTGCAGAAGCCAGGTGAAGCGCTTGGGCGAAACGTCCTTGCAGCATCCGCTTCAGGTCATTCTAAATCAGCTACGGATTATTCAAGAATGAAGCCGGTTAGAGCCAGCTAGCCACGGGACTTTGGATCAAACGACGTGCTATTACCGCGGGCAAGTCAGCATTTCGGAAGTTCAGGATCTGCGAGCCCCCTCGCTCGCCTGCTGGTAGATGCGCTCCAAGATTCTGGAGCGCTCTGGATTGGCGTCTTCCCAAATACGAACTTCGGTGATCATGTGTAACTCGACCTGCCCGGGGAATCCAACCTCCACATGCGGCACTACGCTTCGCTGGGTCTGCTTTCTCCATCCTGCCCAGTCCAGCAATTTGTCATGATGCTCCGTCCCAAGAAACATAACGACAGCCGGATCATTGTGATGGATGACATTGTTTGGCTCGCATGCCCTGTGAAATTTCCTCCATTCCTTGGTCTCGTGTTTCCTGTAATCAAAAAAGGACACACAGCCTATTGATCGGAAGTATCCGTCCGCTGCGTCCCCCAGTGGGGACTTGTACCCCATGCGGTTTGGGAGCAAACCTCCGGAAGCCAGGATGCTGCTCATGCTCGAAAGCCGGGTGACGTGAAACACTCGTCCGAGAAGCGATCGCCGGACATCCTTGAACTCCGAAACCCGAAAGGTCGGCGCGACATCAAGCAGGGCTGCAGTGAGCATCGAATACCTAGACTTCTATGAGTGGTATCGCATCAGCTGAATACTGGTATGTATGCATCTTTTACCGATGGGTCACAACCAGCTAATTAGCGCTAAGGTGCAGCAGCAAATGCTGAATCAACCACGCGATCCAGAAACTCAATCACATGCTCAGCAGATATGAAGTGGAGATGGGGTGGGGTGCCGCCTCCGCGTATGCACATTCCGACATAGTGAAACCTCTCACCAAACCGTGCGAACACTGGCCCTCCGCTCACTCCGTCGAGATCAACATCGGGAAGATGCTCGTCTAGCGTGATTGAGTACACACCTTCGACCAACGATTTCGGAGCCAATTGACCGGAAGCAAGAAACGGATGCTCCACAATGTCGAATTTATCGACATCTATATTTTCCTCGAAGTAGGGGTAGCCGACAGCATAGAGCCGCTGGCCGGGAGCAAGGTCTGATGCTGGCCGAAAAAGGCCATCGAGTGCCCATGACCACCACTCGATTCCGGGTGCAGCCTTATCGACATCAATGCGCCAGGCAAAAATGTCACTCTCATCATCTCGATTACCTGGAGATTCATCCGCAGCCTGACGGCCAGGGAAGACTGGAAGAATCCGCTGGGACTCAGGAAGCAATAACCGGAAAATGGAAGGGTCAACACCATCAACCACATGCTTCGCTGTGATCGCGAATTGTTGCTCCCTATAGCCGACGACGAAGAGTGACCCTTTTCCAAACCTAGCATTATGAACGCAAGGCCTACCGGGTAGCGATTGCCAGAGAACAGGGCGCGTGCCTGTCAGCAAAGCACTTTCGAGCTCTGTCCACGCGGCTTGCTCAGCCAATTCGCGCCAATAGATAGCCTCTTCCAGAAACTTCTCATCACTCATAACCAGCTCATCAGCATTGCTCTGGCTGAAGAGCCGGTCAAGCTCAAAAATAGCGGGAGTGTGGAGCCACTCAGCCGCGTTTTTAAAGTCGTTATAAGCCAAGCGATCTGATCGCCCTACCCAGTTCATGGCCTTGGTATAGGCGTCTTCCCCCAACCCTGCCTGTTTTCCCAGGACAACAAATTGGAGGTGCTCATTGCCCTCAGCCTTAGCAACTAGGAACGGTAGCGTAGCCTCATCGATGAGCTCGTACCGCAGCTGATAGGCGGCGGGGTCTTCTAAGTGATAAACACGCTGAGGAAGTTTTAGCGACGGGCGCAAGGAACAAGACTCCGAGATTGAAGTTTTCCTAGAAGTGCTGCGCCGGCGGCGTCAGCCGGCTTTCTCCACTTCAGAGCAAAGCTCGAACGGCGCCACTGCACATAGCAGGGGCAACCGGTTCGGGCTTAGAGGCTACCCAAAGTAGAGGGCGTTTGGCCACCGGCTAGGGCTTGATTTTACGCAGAAGGTAACGGATAAGCCGTACCAAGGCGAGTGGTACATGCCCTGGCCAACCTCGATGTCAGATCTTTGATATGGCGGTCGCAACCCTGACAACATTCGCCTCGTTCAGCCATGCCACACACAGCCGGCCGCTGCTCAATAGGTAGATCCCGAAGTCATCACATAGACGGGCCACCTGATCCGAAGTCAGCGCGGTGTAGCTGAACATACCTTTCTGGCGAACCATGAAGCCGAAGTCTCGGCCCGGAATGCTCACTTGTCCATGTAGGGTTCGGTGATTGTTGTTCCTGCTGCGGCGACAGCATTCTTGTACCAGGGCCGCGCGCGTGGGTCATATCCGTCGGGCATCTTCGACGAAGGGAAAGTGAGAAACTCTCCTTTTTCGGTGCCTAGCGAAGTGAGGATGAATGTGTGACTGACAGCCGCGCCAGAAAGCACAGCCTGGATGTTTGCGGTGTCGGGGTTCAGCTCGATGGCTTGCAGCATCGTCTCGATCGAGAGAACCCGGCCTGCCATCCAGCTTTGAATGTTGTTTGCGCTGACCTCACCTACATCTCAAAGATTGCCCGAGGTAATTGAGATTTTCTGTAGGTAGGCGTTGTATATGGAATCGCGAGTTCATCAGGCTTGCGTTCGAGGGTCATGGTCGTATTCCAATGAAGTCATCAGGATCCCCATTTGCTTGGGGTTGACCACAGATTAAGACACCTCTTTGCCGGGAAAAAGACCAGCTTAGGCATACCACCTATGACGGGGCGTCACACCTATTCACCTTAGAAATCCAGCTGGGCACTGACAGCATCATTCGGACGTCGGGGGCTGCAGTTCGCGGGTCAAGAAAGTGAGGTTTTCCGCTGATACGGGTCTAGGCGCCTGTGACAAGAATGCAGCGATAGAACCATAGTCAGCCTTCCACCCCACAGACATCTCCTGGTGCGCTCCCCCGGTTTCTAGAGGTTCGTCGGTACATTCGGCCTCATTTACCTTCACCGAATTTGGTTCACGACCACCCTTAGGAACAGAGGTAGCAGCATTGGGGCGGACTGACCCTAGATGAGTAAGGAGGCTGGGGATATGCGAGAGGCTGTAGCCATATTCACCGAGGAGAATGCGCATATTCTCTTCAAACTCAGCTTCTAATTTGAGACGACTGTCATTCTGATGCAGGTCGAGGGTAGCCAGTTGAGCAACGAGCGTCTCTTCGAGTTTTCGGAATTCGAGAAGTAGTGGCATTGGACACCTCAGGGAATCGGATCCAGCAGCATAATTCACGTCCGCGTAGCTGGAAAGCTGATTGCGAAGCCGCCCGGGTCTTACGCAATCATCGTGGAGATACGATCCTGGTTAAGACATTATCCGCCCCACCAGACCCTGACAGCGCCCGTAGACATGCACATGCCTGCAGGTAGATGACCGCCTATTGAAGGCCTGGATCAGTAAAATCTCGCCACAGGAAATGAAGTGAAAGGAAAGCGTATGCCTGAAAAAGTTTTGGATTAGCGTAACCGGCGCACTTGGTTGGGAGACATTCGATCGTACTCAACGAACCTGCTAACTCCCGAACTGACGGCGGAATTGAAGCTTCAGCGTCCAAAATGCTGGTCAGACGTGATGGACTGGCTGCCCGATCACGATGACGTGGTTCCGGAGTTCTGTGAACAGATGTCTTCGTTCTACACCCACTTCAAGGCCTTTCACGGCTGTCGGCCTGAGTCGTTATCGTCTTACTACGTAGATGGCCTGCAAGGCCAAAATGCCGAGGCGATAATTCAAAGATTCCGGTCGCTGTTCTCAGACGTCCCCCTGGTTGACCTAGAGCAGGCCATTGAGGAGATGCAGCACCGCGAGTCCAGTGAGAAAGGCAAGGTATGGCTCTCAGGAGATGATCAAGAGATGTTGAGGGGCTTCGGTCACTACATCATCAATGGCAGCGAATACCTGCTGGCACTTGCGGCAAAGCTTGGGAGCGTCCGTGATGACGGCGAGGATTACCGACTCCGATTGCGCACCATTGGTATCCCGACCGTCCTTGAGGTCGACATCCCGATCGATTTGATCCCGCCGCCGCAGCAGCTCGCGGTAGCTAAAATGATCTTGTCCGAATGGGGCCAGCTCCGAACAAGACGGCCTCTCGGGATATCGTCGTCCCCATGCTACGTGGTGCGCTCGGATATACCTGCCGAATGCATCAAAGCTCATTATCACCCAGCTAGGATCAAGGACTTTCATCACTACGTGCCCACTTACATCAACAAGACGGTGCGATGTGAATACTGCCCTCCAGCGCCGGCAGTGTGATCCACGCCATTACGGGGCTCTTCAAATGAAGGGCCCTGCGTCATGAGTTAAGCTCTGAAAAAAGCGATTGGCGGGCGATACAGGGCCCTGCGCGTTAGCCTCGCCGTTCTTCAGCAGGACTGGACATGATAAGGCACCGTCTCTCAGCTAGGCACCGAGCCCCCGGAAACCTGATAGCGTTTAGCTAAAGCCGCAATTTCCTGAACAGTGATAGTTTCACCTGGCCGGGGGTGAGCCACGGTGTCGAAGATTGCATGGATGACCTCCTCGATATCGGGAATATCCATACTGGTATTACGGCAAAAAGCAGAGCGGACACGCTGCCCTTGTTTGATCTGTAGAACCAGGATTTCCCAACGATGATCTACCGGGATGACGGCTTCCTTCATTTCAGGCGGCAGCGTCTCTTGCTCACCTGCGTGCATAGGGCGCAATCGGTGAGACCTGTCTGGATGGTTCTCGAACCACAGGGCATCATCGGTTTTCCATGGCGTGTCGGAGAGGGAGATACCACTGACAGGCCCTGTAACACCCGCACGCTGCATGGTGCTCTGGACAATCCTATCCAGCCCGCCGATACCCGACTGCAGGTTCCTCGATGCCTCTAATGCGTCAGCGACTGGCTGGCCACCTGAACCACCTTTCATTTGGCCAATTGCATTCAGGATGGCATCAGTATTCTGGTTAATGTAAACCCCAGATCCCATGACGACATCAAGCTGGTTTTGGCAGCACTCCCCGGCCAGAGCGGCTTGGCCATCCGGCAAAACCCCGCCGAAGGTACGTGAATTGTGCGGGAAGGGCTTGCGGCATATGCCACAGGCATCACCAGCCTTTTTGAGAATCTTCGGAAACTCTTTCTCGTACCTGCGGCGCTCTGATCGGTTCATTCCGTGGAAGCCTCGTGGTCGGACGAAGGAACGCTAGCGCCGAACGGTCTCGGCGCACTGAATGCATCTGCGAATGGCCGCTGGGTGAACCAGATTACACGGCCACTGGAGCTTTAATACTTGGGTAGGCGTCGTACCCTACGATTTCAAAGTCCTCGAAACGATAGTCATAAATCGAGTCTGGGCGGCGCAATATCTTCAGCTGAGGAAGCTGTCGAGGCGTACGACCTAGCTGCTCCTGGATCTGCTCCATGTGATTGGAATAGGCATGAGTGTCGCCGGTCGTGACTATGATCTCGTGAGGGATCAGATCGCATTGCTGTGCCAGCATATGGGTCAGCAGTGCCAACGCAGCGGTGTTGTAGGGGAGCCCCAGGAACACGTCAGAGCTGCGGATGTAGAGCTGCATCGACAGATGCCCATCGTGGACGAACGCCTGGTAGAGAAGATGGCAAGGCGGCAGAGCTTGCAAGCCGTTCTTCGCGTTCTCTTGCGGGCTCTGACGCTCATCTGGGAGGTACTCAACGTTCCAGCCATGGAACAGAATGCGACGGCTGTTAGGATTAGTCCTCAGCGTCTCAACCATGTAGTCGATCTGGTTGATCGTGCGACCATCCTTGGTCGGCCATGCAGTCCACTGTTCTCCGTAGACCGGGCCTAGATCACCCTCCTCGGTGGCCCACTCGTCCCAGATTCTGACGCCGTTTTCGTTGAGCCATTTGATGTTCGTGTCGCCACTGAGCATCCAAATCAGCTCATTGGCGATGCTCTTGAAGTGAAGCTTCTTGGTGGTCAACAGCGGGAAGCCATCGGCGAGGTTATGCCGGAACTGCCGGGCGAAAACAGCTTTGGTGCCGGTGCCTGTCCGATCACCTTTGACCAATCCATTGGTGATGACGTCGGTCAGGAGGTCTAGGTACGCTTTCATGATGGCCTCTGGTCGGTTGCCCCAAAGGGGGAACGTCTGAAAACTGCAATGATACCGAAAAGGAAAACCGGAGCGCAGTGTGTTTGGTCGTGGGTGCAAGCACCGGATGTTGAGTGATAACTGATTGAGAGCGAAAAACTGGACGACAGCGGCATTTTCAGTACTCGCTTCCACAGCACGAACGTCATGGGGCCCTATCAACCTCGTACGCCGTTCTCGCAATCCAGAGTGAAAATAGCGGGCTCACTAATCCGAACGCCAATGTATCCGGCATCTGCCCTACATGCTCAAAAAATGATCAGCGAACCACTTCTAGTCTTGAGATACCCACGTCCAAAGTCATCCTCTGTTAGACGTTTCCAGAACATCGATCACGTCCTGGAGGCGCTCAATTTCTTTACGCGCCTTGGTCAAATTTTGCTGGGTTTCAGCGAGCCTTCGTTTGTAGAATTCCAACGACTCGGCCAATAGCTTTGACTCTTGTAGATGCAAGCGGTGGCTGTCCTCCTTTTCAGCAGCGTTGTTGAACCAATAGATTAATTCCAAACGCGACGCCGCAAGCTTTTCCGTAAGCACGCTGACTGGATCAGACTTTTTCTTCTTAGACATTGCTTTACGGATTTCAGCAACAGCCCTATCCTCCTTGATGGACTCAAGCCTTTTAAGAGGCCATTCCCGACCACGCAGTGTGTTGCGATGAAGCCCCGTCAAACGACTTAATTCAGCCGCTGTAGGTTTGAGCTTGATATCACTAGATATCTTCATCAATGCTTGGGTTATGGATTCGGTATTCTTGTCAAAATCCTCACCATTTTTGGCATCAAAATCATAGCCTGATTTTATGGACGTACTCATATTACACCTCGTGCCCAAGTAACAGCAGCACTTCGCGCGCCTCGGTCATTGCTGCTTGACTGGCCTCGTGTAGGTGGCTCATTTCGGGGCTGGCGAGAATGCGTTTATTTTGTTCAAACACCCCCTGCCAGGCAGGAGCATTGCCTTCTGTTATAACTGCACTAGAGCAACGATTGGGGTTGCATCGCAATCCGCCAAGGCAAGGAATTGAGGGATCAAACTCCTCAGCTCGGTTGCCATAACAAAATGCCTGACCGACGCTGACAACCGCAATACGCTGTTCAGCGATGGCCTCATAAATCTCAGCTTCGGTGTAGCCTGCGGCAAGGTAACCATCAAACGTTTTTTGTAGATTCGCTACATGGTGCGCGGCGTTTTTCCCAGCAAATCCTTTGCCTGGGTCATATATGTTTTTGACCAACTCCAGCTCGGCAGCATGCCGAAGAACTCTGCTAGAGTCATGTTTAGAGGTAGAAGCGAGCATATCGCCAATTTCGCCATAGGCCAATGTAGTCTTGCTAAATCCCTTGGTCACCCCAAATGAACCAACAATCCCGCTGAAATGTTTCAACTGATGGGAAATGAATGGGAGCCCCACATCCGCGCGATACAATTGGTAAGCGAGAGTATGTCGCAACATATAAGGATAAAAATTCAACCCGTTATATTCGTTATCACTAAGAGCCTTTTTTAGAAAAGCGCCAATCGTCGATTTATAAGAAACCCCAGATAGCGCCTCTGGCTCTTTTCCAAAAGGCACAGTGAATGCATTGGAAAACACATAAGGATTGGCCTTTATTTGAGAGATCAGTATGCAGGCCTGGACAGCGTCGCGGACGATAGGGATTGCAACCCAATAATCATCGAACAAAAGTACAGACTCTTCCCGATGCTTATGAACATTGCTCCTGATCAACCACCGGCTGCCATCAGGCTTCAGGCATTCAGAACTGATCAGATCGGCCAACTCAGAGACACGCATGCCTGTGTATTGGGCGATCATGTACATGCAAGCGTAGGAAACGAAATTCAAATAAAACCAAAATGCCTCATCCGGCACATAACCATGAACTTCTTTGAACCGTTTGAAAGCGGTGACTGGGCAACATGACAACATTTCACCAGTAAATTGGTCATCCCGGCCAATTGCCCGTTTTATATCTTCCATCGGGTATCCGGCGATGGATAGACGCTTGTACGTGTAAAGGGCAAAGGTATCAGGATTAATATTATTTCGCTCGGACTCCCTGTAGCCCTGCTCATTCCGGCGAGCCAAAGAGTTAGCGTCAATTACAGGGATATTCATCGACTCCAAAAAGTCCACAATCACAAGGGAACCCATCATCGAAGCATGCTGGAAAGCATTATTCGATAAGATTTTTTCTTTGGGTGGTTTCGGCAAATTATCTTTTTGTTTGGCCGTTACTGACGCCCAAGGAAGATTTGCCGCAACCACATTCGCCAATGCCCCTGCAAACACCGCCCCCCTGAAAAATGGCGACCATACAATGTCAAAGAATTGCCGAATCCGTTCAGAGTAAATGCGCGGATATTTTTTTGCCGCTATATCATAACAATGTACCGGAACAAGCTGAAGAGAGTTGATCTCGGCCAACACAAATTCATCGCCGAACGCCTCCGACATCACTGAAAATAGCGTATCCAAAAAAGCCAGGCCTTCGTTGAACAAGCTCACAACTGTCGCGGCCTTAGGGATTCTTTTGGCCTTGGAGTTTGTGTCCGCAATCACTAAGGCGTTTGGAGCTAATGCGTAGCACTGGATGATGACCTTGAGCTCAATAAGGACGCCCGCCGGCACATTTGGAAAGCGCTCAAAATTAATCAGCAACTTGCTACCACGCATAGTCTTAGCGGCATTTCTATTGTCCAGATTCCAATCCCAGACAGGATCCAGAAAATGCGAGACCTTGGTGACGCTGTAACCTTTAAGATAGTTATAGAAAGCTAACGCATCCCCTGCCAATTCTTGGCGCACGCTTTGTTCTTCTACTTCCTGAGCCAAGCGATCTGTGACCGATTTGAAGTGGGCCAGCCTAAGCAAAGGCATCACTTTGTATTCTAAATCCAGCATACTCTATCTCCCGCTTAAGACACCAGCACAAACACTGTCACAAACCCACGCCATCAATCATGACAGTTGAGTCGATAAATTCTGATAAGATTTCCGCTTCTCGCAACTCATCAGGAGAAAAATCAGACCCCGGCCCAACGATGCCTTCAATAAGTGAAAGATTATCAAGAATAACCTGCCCATAAGGAGTATCCATCACCCGAGATACCTCTGTAGCTCGTAGGTAATCTCTACGCATCGCAAAAATATCAGGCAAGTTCATGACAGTTATCATGCAATTATCACAAGCCAAGCACTTATTGTAGAGAGAACATGGTTTACCTGGGACGTAATAGATCGACTTCTTGATCATCTCTGGCGGATTGAAAATATTCTTACAACTAGCCAACGGGGTTTTGAATATGATATTGGAATCTTCAACCTGCTCATATGGTAATGATTCGCAAAGTGCGCTTGCTGGCTCCCCTTTCAGGGTTGAATGCAGTGCTTTCTCCTGCAGCGAACGAAGCTCAGACTCAAGCTTGTCACGGGCAATGCGGTTATAGTCCAATTGATCCAAATAATCGATGGTGGTTGAAAGGTACTTATGACCAAGAATGACTTGTACCTCTCTCAGCGGCACCCCCTTCTCGATAAGCTCACTTATGAAACTAGGCCTTAACCTAGCTGCAGTGATAGACAACGGCTGTCCATCATCTCCCGCCAACCCCTTCGCTTTAGAGTACTCCATAAACAGATCAGTCACTACATCTGCCCTAGCAGTCTTAAGAGACCTGATAGCATTATGGTTTTTGGGACTGCTAGACTGCCATATGAACAAATGTTCTTTAATCTCAGGCGACGCTTGGCTCCGTAATGGCGCAGTCAAGGCCAAAACATCATCGATGATTTTCTTAACCTCAATAGACTGAGAATGAGTCAACCATGTGATATCTGCCTGAAATATGTCCAAATGGTATTCTTTTTCACCACTGGATCGTTCCTTCCAATAACGCAGGCAAGGCCTGCCGCTAAGCCGATGGCGCGGCACGTAGTCTTCAACGTCCAGATATTTCAGCGAGTTTGCGTTTAACCCTGTGACCTGAGCAAGGCGCACGACATAGGGAGCGATAACCGTCAAATCGACCTTCCATATGACACCCCAACTCTCCAAGACCGCGCGCGTACCCATGCCGCTATTGACTAGAGTCCGGCTAAAAAAATACTTGTATCCTGAAGTCGCATCAATATGGGAGAAATCGAATTTGCAATCGAATTTGTTTTCAAATACCCATCGTGCGTTATCAAGTGTATTCTCAGCCCAAATAAATTTACCGTTCTGCTTCATGGGGTCTTGGCCTACCCCACTCCTCGCATATGGCTTAGCCATAGCGTTGTATTTAGCAATATCTGCCTCAATAACATTCGCGATGATATCTCTCTCAGCTGGAGTGTAGGGCTTATAGTTATCTGTCACCCGTTCACTTGAGAAACCAGGAGCATTGAAGAACCTTAGCCCCTCCATCCCTTTAACAGACCCAGTAACTTTCAACGCAACGCGAACATAGCTAAGCTGACTTGTGGCAAATGATGGTGAAATAATCCTACTGTTAACAAGATCGTTAAGATACTTACGAAATCTTGCAAGAAGCATAGGATCCAACAAGCGCTGATAAGCCTCCTGACCACTGCACCCCTCGGAGACCAACATGTTGCAAAGGTACGTATAAGCACTCCAGCACTTGTAATACTTTTTCTCACCTGACTTCGCCAGTACATTCTGAGAGAGAATATGTAGCAACGGAGCGAAAGGCAACTCTTCATTACTGGCTGCCAAGTCCTCAACAGAATTCAGTACCTTCTCCAGAATGGCGTGAACTTTATCATTGACGCTCAATCCCTTCTCGGACTGACCATAAGCTGCAGTCCGTTCCTTTACAGTTTTATAGGAAGGGTCTGAATAACCCGCCTCGGCGTGTTCTGCATTGATAGTTTCAAAAGCATCAGCAACGCCCTTGAGATATCCGGCAGCGTGCGTAGCGCCTTTGAGCTGGGACACTTTGGTATGGCAATAACGGACTGTGATTTTATTGCCATTAAGGGGGACTGACTGTTTTTCTTCCGGGCTGAGGAATCGATACCACCTGAAGATTTTTAGACGCCAACTACATGCAGTAGTGGACATCTCTCCAACCTGCAGAAGCCCGAACGCCTGTAGATCTAACACAATCAAATCAGTGTATTTCTCCAGAACGTCCTTATCGACCGCTTTTAGTCTGTGCAGGGTGATGTAGTCGTCACTGAGTTCAAGGCGACCATCTGTCCTCATAGGCACAAACTCAACCTCAGTCATAAGCATCTGACTGGATCTGGTTCGCTGATACCATTCTTCGACGTGAGCGATGGGATTGTGGCTATTCATTTCTTGTCTCCAAGACCAATACGCTTACGCGTCTCACTCACAAGCTGGGCCGTAATTTCAGCACGAGTCTTAAGCTCGGAGTCGGTACCACACAAAGTTCTGTAAATACTTTGGGGAATCGCTGTATACGTCTCTACGGTTTCGAGACGAGCATGCCCCAAGGACTTCTGGGTAATAACAAGCCTGTCCAAAAAATCAGTCCCCAAGTCCGGGCTATTAAGGATGGCGTAAGCGTTGCCATGCCGGAGCTTGTGAGGCGACACAGCACGTGAAAGCCTGCCAGACATCACCCCACGCTTCGACACCCTCTCCAACAGCTTGCTGATGGCGTCAGCACTATATGCCTCGCCGTCAGCGTTGAAGAAACAAGGCGTCTCACTCTCATCTCTGAACTTGCGCGCATATGTTTTATATAAAGGGGAAGCGTGGTACTTGCGGATACGCTCAAGGGTTGGCCGACTAACAATCGAATACCGAGGCTTGGTCTCATTACCGGCCCCTTTGCTGCCTTCAATATAGACCGGACAGTAAGCAGGCAATGCCGCAACCGTAGCCGCCGTACTGACCATTTGAGTGTTGGCAAACCGAAGGGCTTCCTTTACCGCGAGGAGAGTAACCCGGCCGACCTCAGAGCGACGGGTACCGGCATCGTGCATAAACTGCAGCAAGCAGCGCTCCCTCTCTAGCTCAGTACTAAGCAGGAGGCCTTTTAGCTCTGAAGGGTCGCAGCCAATAACTAAACGGCGCTTGGGCGCAGGCGTTATGAGACCGAGCTCGTAAGGATTATCTTCACGATAGGCCGAGCGCTGATGACCAGTGCTGCAAAGAAAGTTAGAAAAGAACGCCATGTAGCACGCATCTCGATTTCGCAGCGTCGTTGAGTCGAGCTCTTCCTCGACCCTCAGGTGATAGAAATAATGACTCAAGCCACTACGACTTATGACCATCAGAATCTGATCAGCGGTCAAGTGCTTGTAGTCGTCTAGGGCTTGGTGGTGCTTGATCAGGTAGCCGAGGTTACGACCATAGGTTTCGGCGCTCTGGTAAGCGAGACTGGCATCCTTCACTCCCCGGGAGAGGTATTCACTCACGAGAGGGACGATTCGTTCTTGATCGTCGAACAGGGCAGCGCCAACCACCGTCTTAGCGCCTTTGACAGTTGGGGCTTCTTCATTCAACTGGGACTGGCCAAGGTCAAGCTTCAACCTTGCAGCGACGACAACCTTCATAATTTTCCTCCATCCTCGCGACCATACTAGGCACTATGTGCAAAAGCTCAATGTCAATATAAATAGGAGGAAGAGAGAAATTTTTTAGGCGGCTAAGGCGTACTGTGCAGTACCACCATGCTCCAATAAAAGGCCCAGATCGTTGGAGCGGATGTACAGCGTCAACGAAATTTCTTTGGTCTGCGGGTTCGGGTGGAACTGGTAGAGCAGATGGCAGGGCGGCAGGGCCATTTCATCGAGCTGCGCGCAGTTCCAGCCGTGGAACAGGATCCGGCGGCTGCCCGGGTCCTTGATGATCGTGTCCACGCACTGGCGAATCTGGTCGATGGCCTTGTACAGCACCACGTAGGCCTGGCCGTTTTCTTCGCCTTCGGCGATTTGCCGGTAACCCTGGGCCAGCGTCTGCTCGATGGCCGCCGGGTTGCTCAGGGGTATCTGCTTGTAGGCCGGCCATTTGCGCCATTGCACGCCGTAGATCTCGCCCAGGTCGTCGTCGCCCTGGCGGAACGGGTTAGCCAGCCACTGGGCATTTTCGTTGGCGTTCTGGTCCCAGACCTTGCAGCCCAGGGCACGGAACTCGGCGGCATTGTTCACGCCACGGAGAAAACCGCACATTTCGCCGATGGCCGATTTGAAGGCCATCTTGCGGGTGGTGATGGCCGGGAAGCCGTCCTTCAAGTCATAGCGCAGCATGGCGCCGGGGAAGCTGATGGTGTTCACACCGGTGCGGTTGGCTTGCTTGGTGCCGTTCTTGATGACGTGGGCCACCAGATCGAGATATTGCTTCATGGGTTACCTGTGTCCTTGAACCCGAGGCCAGCGCCCCGGAGTTCGAATTTTAAACCTTGGCCGCCGCAGCCGGTGCACGACGATAAGCCAGCCAGATCAACGCCAGGCCACCGATGATCATCGGCAGGCACAGCACCTGGCCCATGGTCAGCCAGTTCCAGGCCAGGTAGCCAAGCTGGGCGTCCGGGACGCGGACGAATTCAACGATGAAACGGAAGATGCCATAGAACAGCGCGAACATGCCCGATACCGCCATGGTTGGCCGCGGCTTGCGCGAGAACAGCCAGAGGATCAGGAACAGTGCCACGCCCTCGAGGGCGAACTGGTACAGCTGCGA
>Ga0105251_10001793_pt1 | contig 17837 bp, 17 predicted proteins | sample KBSS64metaG_FD_80424 | JGI IMG/M metagenome (GOLD analysis project Ga0105251, IMG submission 80424) | Switchgrass rhizosphere microbial communities from Kellogg Biological Station, Michigan, USA - KBS S6-4 metaG | ecosystem: Host-associated > Plants > Roots > Rhizosphere > Soil | place...
AAATCGGTAGACGCAGTTGATTCAAAATCAACCGTAGAGATACGTGCCGGTTCGAGTCCGGCCTTCGGCACCATTAGTACAGCGCGAACAAGAAGCCACCGAAAGGTGGTTTTTTTGTGCCTGAAATCTGCCCTCCGCAACTACCCGCCTATTTTCACTCAGGATTGACGCATGTCCCATTCCTGTAAAAACCAGATCTTCTTGATGTTTAAAAAGTACCTATCTGACTGATATTAATTAATAAAGTGAAATTTTATTGAGCTCTTCGGTTCAAGGAGTTCCAGGATGGAGCAACAACAGGAAGGGAACATATGGGAGAAGTCAAACTGGCGCGTTCAGTGTTTGGCAGCGCCATTTTTTATCACAGCGTGCTAGTTCACTGTGACAGCCATAACCTCAGGGGCTATATCCAAACCACGTCTGGGTATGGGCTTTGTTTCTGACGCGTTATTTTACGGACACCAGTTACGTCTGCTGACGGTGATTGATCTCTGTACGCGCGAACGTTTGGGTATCTGCGGTGGCGTGGCTCAGAATCTGCACTCAAGTGAAGTTGCAGAGATTCTAAACATCATTGCACTCAGACGTCCTGTGCCGTACTTACTGAAAACCGACAATGGTTATGAATTGGCAGGGAAAAAACCTGGATAAATGGGGTTATGAATGGGGCATAAGAATAGACTTTTCACTTCTCGGAACACCAATGGGTAATGCTACAGTTGAGTCTTTTAATGACAGGTTACGGCAGGAGTGTTTGAGCGAGAACATGGTTCATGTCTCGGAGGAAGCACGGTGTATAATCGAGGCTTGGCGCATACACTATACCCAGAGTCGTCCCAATTCCGTACTGGGATGGATGATACAGTCTGAATTTGTTGTGAAATCTGCCGGTTGCCAGAATATGCAGCCGACCTGAGGTCGGTTATTCCCGATTATGAGTGGATCATATTTTTGGGGTAGGGGCTGCATACGCTATTTTGGATTTTTTTCCTAATTGGTTATATGAAACTATTTATATATATAAATCGTATGGAGTGTTTGAATATTATAGGCAGTAATCGATATTATTCCATTTAGTAAATTTTTTTAGGGTGGATTTTGAAAGATGGAGTATTTATTAATTTTCTTGATGGATATAACCTTTGTATACATTTTTATGCTACGTGTTAATATAAATGGAAAGTTCTTCAAAGAAATGATAGGCTGTATGCTTATACAGTGAGGTGGGTATGGTTAAAAGTTCAACTTTAGCAATGAAATGCAATGCGTTATATGGACTTCTTGATACTGTTGATGAACGACGTATTCAGGCCAATAGCTATTTAGATGAAGCTACACGTGGTCAGAAAGGTCAGTTTATGACCCCAGCTTCTGCTGCTCGTATTCTTGCTGGAAAGTTTCGTGATTTAAGCGGTGATTTAAACATTATTGATGCTGGAGCTGGTGTGGGCTCTTTAACTACGGCATTAGTTGAAAGAGCTTTGAGTGATTTTTCACCAACCTCAATAAATGCGAATACATGGGAGCTTGAAGGTGTATTGGCTGAAAATCTGAATCACTCTTTAAAATTGTGTGAGCAGGCTGCTATTGAATCAAATGTTATTTGGTGTTCGAAAATCAACCGCATTGATTTTATAAGTCATGCGGTAAGTTTAATCCAACAAAAAAATGACGGTCAGAAAGTTTCTTCATTTAATAAGGCCATTTTAAACCCTCCTTACTTAAAAATTGCAGCATCAAGTGAAGAACGTAAGCTGTTACGGAGCGTTGGTGTTGAAACTGGGAATTTATATTCCTGTTTTGTTGCATTAGCGTTAATGCTTTTGGGCAGCGGCGGCGAGCTTGTCGCGATTACTCCACGTAGTTTCTGCAATGGCCCATATTTTAATGATTTTCGTCGGGTTATTCTTGATGGAAATAATTTAAATAAGATTCATATATTTGAGAGTCGAACTAGTGCCTTTAAAGGCGATAAAGTACTCCAAGAAAATGTTATATTCCATATCATAAAGAATGAAGTTCAAGGGTCAGTGGAAATTATTTCAAGCACTTGTGCTAACGATCCGGACCCTATTATTCGCATGGCTGACTTCAATGAAGTAGTTAATATAAAAAACCCCGATCGTTTTATCCATATAGTCACAAATGATGAGCAGGCTGATATTGCAAATCGTATTGGGGGAATGCCATGTTCATTGGACGATCTTGGTATTGAAGTGAGCACTGGTAAAGTGGTTGACTTTAGGACAAAGCAAAATCTTCGTGATAATCCTGAAGAGAATACGGTACCGCTTATTTATCCAATGCATTTTAATAATGGGTTGATTGAATATCCTGTCATAAGCAAGAAAAAACCTAATGCGATTGTCTTAAATGAGGAAACTGAGAAATTAATGGTTCCTAATGGAACCTATATTTTGATTAAGCGACTGACATCTAAAGAAGAAAAACGTCGTATTGTAGCTGGGTTATATACAAAAGACTTAGCAGATGTATCCGTTGTTGGGTTTGAGAATAAAACAAACTACCTTCATGCAGGTGGTCAACCATTAGATATGGATGTTGCTAAAGGATTGTGGGTTTATTTGAATAGTCATATTGTTGATCAGTATTTTCGTCAATTCAATGGTCATACTCAAGTTAATGCTACGGATCTATATACTCTCCGTTATCCAAGTCATGAGAAGTTAATTAATATAGGTAAGCAAGTCCAGTACTTCGATCAACAGCTTTTTGATGAGCTTGTTGCTAACTTATAAGTTTCTAATTGTAAATTAAAAGCCGAGATTACCACTCGGCTTTTAATTTATATTGACTGATTAATTTTTATGTTTCTCGAAGGGTCTTCTAATATCCACATATACGAGCCATCAGCAAGATTCTTTAATGAAGATTGACGTTCTGCTGCTTTCTTCCATGTTGGATAAGTTGTGGTAAAACCAATCCCCGCTTTCCCATTTTTTGATGCAAATGCTCTCATGCTTTCCATTTTATGGATATCTACTTCACCATCGCTTGTAACCGCTTCAATAACCCAGAGGTTATTAATTTTTCGATTCAACAAAAGAACATCAGGCATCGAGTCGTGGATAGTGATAGTAACACCTGCATCTGCCAGCACATTTTGTTGTTCGAATGTGATGCGGTCACCGTCACCATCATCAATATAAATGACTTCATAACCGGGCAAAAAACGGGCGGCATACACTTCATAACTTGCTCTAATTAATCGGGAATGCTCACTTTTAACAATATTAGCTGTTGCTAGAGCTTGTGCTGCTTGTAGCGCAAGTCGTTCACGTTGTACGTCAACTTGCACCCAACCTTGAGCGAGTTCCCGCCATTGATTGTCAGGAGCTTGTAGGATAACCATAAAATCTTTCGCGAGGCGATAAGCTGAATTTGAAGATTTTGCTATCGGATGGCCTGGTCTAAATATTCCATCCTTTGTGTCAAGGTATATCTTTTCAATTGCACCAATTTCCCAAAGGGGTTTTAGCCAATAATCACGCCCTTCTCGATCTAGTTTAAGGTTTCCTCCACGTTGAAGAATGCCTACATGGGTACCAATATGCGCCACCGAAGCGCCGTCACAGAATTTGTAACCATTGCGAGCTGCTTTTCTATACCAGCTAAGTTCATCACACAACAGTGCGTACACAACATCAACCATGTTCTCAGTACGTCTGTCAATCACTGTCAAAACATCAGAGACTCGCTTCTTGGTCACATCTTGATAACTTTCTGGAATGGTAGACTCTCCTTTCCGCTCTGCTTCTAAACGGCGAACAATCGCATCATCCTCAATACCCACGGCACCCACTCCATATAAAAGCTAAAGTAAACCATATAGTAGGACAATTATTAATTAAGTTCTACCTATGAAGGTGAATCATTATATTTAATTATCAATGGATTACTGTTATTGCTCTGACCCTGCTCCAAAATCTTGCTCCATTCAGAAACAGAATTCCGACATGATATTCACAGGTATTGTGCCGATGAAAAAGTCATGATTCACCGAAGAACAGATTGTCTTTGCATTGAGGTAGGGATTTATAGGTCTAATGCGGTACCTGCGAAAGGTAAATCTGTTTTGCACTACTACGACACAACCGCAGTTTGTTCAGATATCGTTCTGTTGCGGCCGATGACCGCTTTCTGCGCCTGCGCATTCGCGAGCTCACGGAAAACCGTGTGTATTACGGTTATCGCAGTGTACACGTGATATTCCAGAGGGAAGGCTAGCGTGATAGCCATAAAACAGATTTACCGGTTTTAAAGTGAACAGAGGCTGTCGCTGTCGCCTCACGCCTCAAACGCCTGTGTCACAACAAATCTGCACAGCTGCGACAGCCATAACCTCAGGGGCTATATCCAAACCACGTCTGGGGTATGGGCTTTGTCTCTGACGCGTTATTTTACGGACGCCAGTTACGTCTGCTGACGGTGATTGATCTCTGTACGCGAATGTTTGGGTATCTGCGTGGCGTGGGTCAGAATCTGCACTCAAGTGAAGTTGCAGAGATTCTAAACATCATCGTACTCAGACGTCCTTTGCCGTACTTACTGAAAACCGACAATGGTTATGAATATGCAGCCGACCTGAGGTCGGTTATTCCTGATTATGAGTGGATCATATTTTGGGGGGAAGGGCACTGTTATTGAGGGTTTTGACGCTTTGAGATAACAAGCTTATGATTCATTTTAATTTCTTTTCCTCATGAAGGGACTGCTATGGGCAACAGAATGTGGATGATCCGCGGCGATGGTGGCAAGCTCTATGACGATTTTCGCGATAAGCAAATTGTAGGCATCGGTTGGCCTCAGCTGGCTCCATTAGTCAAACCCGGCCTGTCCCGAGCCCAGTTACTCGCCTTATACCAGGAGGCAGATCCCTTAACGAAGCTGGGAACAGCGCGTTCTGGCGCATCGCAGGTCTGGCGTTTTGTGAATGAAATACAAAAGGGTGATTGGGTTATTACCTATTCGCCAGCCAACCGTACTTATCTGTTAGGCAAAGTAACATCCGACTTCCAGTATCATCCTGAATGGGTGGAAGAGGGAATGGGAATCGCTCGGCAGGTTAAATGGAATACTAAAGAAATCGATCGCGATCGATTGTCTGTTGCTACCAAAAACACATTGGGCTCCACACTGACGGTTTTCCAGCTTCCGGAATATGCGTTAGAAGAGCTTTTGCAGGATAAGAAACCCACTGTAGACGTTATTACTCAGAATCCAATTACGATGGATGAAGATGAGGTCGTTTCTGATCCACTTCGTGATATGGAAATGCTTGCGTTTGAGGGTATCAAAGATCGAATCAACTCTCTCGATTGGGATGAGATGCAGAATCTTGTTGCAGGTGTTTTGCGTAGCATGGGATATAAAACGCAGGTGTCTCCCGCTGGGGCCGATCGAGGTAAAGACATCATTGCTTCACCTGATGGATTCGGGTTTGAAAATCCGCGTATTATCGTTGAGGTCAAACACCGCAGGGAACAGATGGGAAGCCAGCAGATCCGTAGTTTTATTGGCGGCCGCCATAAAGACGATCGTGGGCTTTATGTCAGTACGGGTGGCTTTACGAAAGATGCTCGATATGAGGCCGACCGCTCGACGATACCGCTGACGCTCTGGACGCTGGATGACCTTGTCAGGGCGCTTATTGAAAATTATGAGCAAGTCGATATCGAGACCAAACTTTTGGTGCCTCTGAAGAAAACTTTCTTGCCTGCCTAAACCTTGGTTTGATAGCCATATCAGTGTTGTACTGAGATGGCTTTATATCCACGAATAATGTCTATTTTTCATACGGATTTTGATATATGGATACAAGTGCGGGTATAAATATTTATGTCATTTTATAAACTGCATTGATATCAATCTATTGGGTATTAAATTCGAGTCCGGCCTTCGCACCATTAGTACAGCGCGAACAAGAAGCCACCGAAAGGTGGTTTTTTTGTGCCTGGGATTCTGCCCCGCGAGTTTTCCTCATCTTACCCATACTTATCTTCATCAACGGATTGCTGCACCTCGTCACTTGGTAGGCTTGCCCTCCAGGCCCTTGAAACACGTTTTTTTACCTACGAGGTGCTGGACTAACGGGAAGTGATGCTTATCATGTTATCGAGACTACAGATCCAGAGAGCGTGTTATGCAACATATCATTGAAGGTTTCCTCAGCTTCCAGAAAGAGATTTTCCCTCAGCGTCAGGAGCTCTTCCGCAGCCTTGCCTCCAGCCAGAACCCTAAAGCGCTTTTTATTTCGTGTTCTGACAGCCGCCTGGTACCCGAGCTTGTGACCCAGCAAGAACCGGGGCAGCTTTTCGTTATCCGTAACGCAGGCAACATCGTTCCTTCCTTCGGCCCGGAACCGGGCGGGGTGTCGGCGACCATCGAATACGCGGTTGTGGCACTGGGCGTTACGGATATCGTGATTTGCGGCCACTCGAACTGCGGCGCCATGAAGGCTATAGCTTCTTGCCAGTGCCTTGACCCGATGCCTGCTGTTGCCCACTGGCTGCACTATGCGGACGCGGCAAAAGCGGTGGTAGAGAAGAAAACGTGGGATAACGAAACCGACAAAGTTAACGCTATGGTTGAAGAGAACGTTATAGCCCAGCTAAATAATATTAAGACTCACCCGTCCGTTGCCGTTGGTCTGCGCAACAACGGCTTGCGCTTACACGGCTGGGTGTACGACATCGAAAGTGGCGAGATCCGCACGCTGGATAAAAATACGAAGAATTTCGTTTCGCTGGCGGATAACCCTGACGTTTGCTTCGAATAACGTGATGCCTGGTCTTGGCTATGAAGTTCAATCCACGTTTCGGCGTGGATTTTTTTAGGTCTAGATCTAATGGGTTGAATGTCATTAATAATGTTTTTTTATCTGTTCAGAACGCTGAATGAAGCACGGAAGATAGCCTGAATATAACAGTGAGCGACCTCATGAATCCCTGAATAACCTGACGCCGGAAGAGTACCGGCTGATGGCTAAAAAACCGGAAATATCAAAAAGTGCGTGGAACGAAACCGGGCCTGATTACAATCGCACCATTCGTAAAGTGCGAACAAGAAGCCACCGAAAGGTGGTTTTTTTGTGCTTGTAATCTGGTCTTTCCTCTTTTCTGTTTAAACCCTCTTTACCTTATCACCCTGTTTTATAAAAGATAGATTTTATCCGATGTTGTGCTGTTAACCCAACAACAAGCTGCTGGCCGCCTATGCGTATTGCTGTGTTTATATACAGACATGGCATAGGAGAGGCCTATCGCCAATCAGGAAGAAGGCAGGGAAAAGCATGAAAATTCTTAAGTACGTTTTATGCGAGCGCAATGAAGATTCGATCACCGTAAGAGGAGATCGTGGTGGTGGTGGCAATTTCGGGGATACCACTCATGGTGGTGCAGATAATGGCCGCGATAGTAACTCGGGCACCATCAACCGCAATGATAAAACCAATGATACCGAGTTTGCTTCTATCTATGCCGATTTGGAAACTTATGAAGCCAAGATCCCTTACATGTATGTCGATACCAATGGGCATGTGACGGTTGGAATTGGCACAATGTTGCCATCCGTCGCTGATGCACAACGTTTGGCTTTTAATAAGCCCAGTGGGGTACGTGCGACTGCTGCGGAAATCAAAGCTGAGTTCGAGCGTGTCCAAAGGGCATTTGCCAAGAATAAAGCGGCAACCGCCTATCACTCTCCAACATCTTTGACGTTAACAGAAGACACCATTAAAGAGCTTGTACGTACGCATGTGGATGCCGACCGTATTTCGTTGCACAACCGCTATAGTGACTTCTACGATTTTAGCCTGGGGATCCAGGTTGCCCTGCACGATATGGTCTATCAGTTAGGGAGTGCCGGTTTGGGTAAATACACCACTTTTAATAAAGCGGTGAACGACAAAAATTGGACTAAGGCGGCCGATGAGTCGAATCGCAAAGATGCCAATAAAGCGCGCAATGATGCGACTAAAAAAGCATTCACGGATGCCCAGGCAGTAAAAGATGCCGCCGAATGGCAACGTGATCGAGCTGCCCGTCGGTCCGAACGCTGATGTGACTTACTGACGATACCGCCCCTCCCAGGGCGGTATTTTTATGGGAAGACAATAGCTTCAGTTTCTACACTGTAGCGCCCATCTTTTTCAGGCTTCAGCAGAAAATAGCGCGTACTGTGATAGGTCGCATTCTGCACGCTGAAGTTCTGCTCAACGACATAAACGCTTTCCCCGTTAGTGCTGGCCCGGCCCACGCCCAAGAAATCAATCGCATAATTGCCGTCACTGTTATCGGCCAGATTAAAGGCTCCGTTTTTTTCATCCACAAAATGAATGGACTCATCGACAGCCTTCAACGACTTGCCTTCATTAACCTGTTTAGCTCTGAGCTCGACATCTTCGTTGCTGATCGCCTGATACATCAAAGCGGGCAAACGTTCCGGCAAGCTTGCTGGCGTACCGATAACCAACCCTTTTGGGCCGGCAGTGAATGAGCCGACGCGCAGGCTGTGGTTGATCAGGCAGGCCCCCAGATACTGATTGAGCGTATTAAAATCCATCGCATTTTCGGTTTGCTCAACCGGAGCCCCGAACTGTTGGTATTTTTGGTAAAAGTCTGCACAGGAAGTGGCCTTGAGCTGTGCGTTTCCCGGCCCTTTGAAATAAAACTGATCTGAAAAGCCGCTGTCGCTGGCGAAAATGGACTGATCAATCTCGGCAGTGGAGATCAAGCCAGCTTCAGCGCCTGAAAACCACGATATAAAGGGGACAACTAGCCATAACCTTTTCATGTGAGCCATTCCGTGTGCTTCCTTTTCAAAAAGATAGGTTAATGAGGGGAAAGACGCTGAGTGTGCGAACCTGGATTATAGCGCGGATATTGGCGTGGAAAGCAGCAGATGCAAGAAATTGGTGCGGGACGATTTTTTCTTTCGGAATTCGGTATATTCAATATATTAAGTCTGGTTATCCGCGATAGAGGATATAGCCGATTTTATCCCCCATAGAGGATAATATTTGCTTTATCCGTTATAGGGGATAATACTCATTTCATCCGCTTGGGAGGATAAAATGAAAATTACCTCGGCAAAGATGTTGGCGCATGCGCTACGCAATGAACGTAAAAAGCGTAACCAAAGCCAAAGTAAAACTGCTGATAGCATTGGGTTAAAGCAGGCCACGGTTTCCGCGTTTGAAAACAACCCGGACGGCACACGGCTGGAGACGTTATTCAAACTGCTTGCTGCGCTGGATTTAGAGCTACAGGTTACTCCGCGCGGTAAGCCAGTCGATCCCAAAACCTGGGATCAGGAGTGGTGAGCATGGAAAAGCTACGTGTGGCCCTGAATGGTACCCTTGTTGGGACGCTGGAAAAGCATGCGGGCGGCGCGATGTCGTTTGTTTACCACGAAGAGTGGCTGGCACAAGCCGGTGCGCGCGCCATATCGTTATCCCTGCCGCTACAACCAGAACCGTTTCGCGGTGACGTGGTGTATAACTTTTTCGACAACCTGCTGCCGGACAGCGAGTTTATTCGCAGCCGCCTACAGGCACGTTTTAGAACGGCAACCAAACAGCCTTTTGATCTGCTTTCCAGCATTGGCAGCGACTGCGTGGGTGCGATCCAGCTTTACCCTGAACATGTCGATGTGGTCCCGGTCAAGCAAGTGAACGCCGTGCCTGTCAGTGACGAAGAAATAGAGCAACTTCTGCTGGGGTACCGCGAGGCGCCGTTGGGCATGGAGGCGGGTACTGATGATTTCCGGATCTCTCTGGCGGGTGCGCAGGAAAAGACTGCGCTGCTTTGGTTCGGCAATCAGTGGTATCGGCCACAGGGGAGTACGCCAACCAGCCACATCATAAAACTGCCCATTGGGCATATTGCACATAACAATCTGGATCTCAGTGAAAGCTGTGAGAACGAGTGGTTATGTTTGCGCATTGCAGAACAGTTTGGCCTGCCGGTAGCGCAGGCTGAGTTGGCGCATTTTGGCGATCAGAAGGTCCTGATCGTTGAGCGTTTTGACCGGCGTTGGGCGCGGGATAACAGTTGGTTGATTCGTTTGCCGCAGGAGGATTTCTGCCAGGCGTTAGGCATTGCCCCTGCGCTGAAATATGAGGCTGATGGTGGGCCCGGTATTGCGGCTGCGATGCAATTGTTAATAGGTTCTCAGCAGCCATTACTCGATCGAGACACCTTCTTTAAAAGCCAAATTGTATTCTGGATGCTGGCGGCTATTGATGGGCATGCCAAAAACTTTAGCCTGTTCATTGAGCAGGAAACGGCCTATCGAATGACCCCGCTTTATGATGTGCTCTCGGGTTACCCATTCATGCATGCCCGTGGCATCGCGCCGCAGAAAGCAAAAATGGCCATGGCCGTATTGGGGCAAAGTCGCCATTACCGCTGGAGCCAGATCTTGCCCAGGCACTTTACCTCTACCGCGAGAGCCGTAGGGTATTCCGAAGAGAAAACGCTGCAGGTGATGGCTGAGCTAAAAGCGCAAACAGAGCAGGTGATCGCTAATGTGGAAGCGATGCTGCCGGACGAGTTTCCCCGTTCTGTGAGTGATGCAATTTTTGCAGGGGTTCGGCGGCAGGCTGAGAGGTTGGTGGGGTAGGGTGATGGTTTGTTATTGAATGGCATGAAAAATTAAGACACCTGGGGTCGGTGTCTTTTTTATCTCTGCGATTTAGATTTTCGTCATCGAATCAAAAGCAGGCGCTGAAACAGTTATGCCGGATAAACGCGACCTTCCTGTATCTGCAACAAGTGGTTGTTTGCCTGTTCGCTAAGTTCTAACAGGGCAGGGAGCACATGTGCGGAGGCTTTGAGCCAAGCGCTTATCTGCACTTTACTATTGGAATGAGAAGTTCTGATGTCGCTGGTAGATGCGATATGCTAACAGGCTGCAGACATGACAGAACTTTACCAGCATCGCTGAGATATAGCCCTGGGTTACCGGGAAGTGAAACAGGAAAAATTGAAATAATTGAAAAAGGAATACCCTAAAAGGCAATGCCAGTAACTTTCAGTGGATGGCATTAGGCTGGAGGAAGTGTTCTTTAGTAAAGGATATTCCATTAACAAGTCCTTATTTATAAAAGAGTTGATAAGAGACAGAGTTGCGATGATTTTTCCATAACCTAAAGCAGAGGCAGAAGGATATCGTTTACATTTCTTTCGATGAGGCAGAAGTAAAGGGACGGTCTAGTTATTTGAGTGTATTCTTTCGCCAAGGTAGTATAATCCGAAGAAAGTTGTTACAAAAAGCTGCCATAATATTATTAGAAATGTGAAAAGATAAATATTCAGATATAAAGTGCTATGTATAGTTGCTATTAAAGGGAGTGAAAAATTATTAAGCATAATTAGTAATATGCTTTCTGCTGTTAAAAAGGCAAAGAGCATACATAAGAAAATCCTCCGTGTAATTTTTTCTCTTGTTGTGTATGGGATTCCATTTTCTTTTACCCCTTTCACATAAACATATGGAGTCCCGTTATCACTTGTTAACGGGAAGTCAATTTCTTTTCTATTGAATGTGGCAATGGCTGCAAGTGCCGCAATATAGAAACCTGGTAGTATGGATACGAAGGAAACTGTATTCTTTATGAAATTACCATCTGAGAATAGTGATTTAATATCCACATTTAATATTTGAAAGTAACCCATTGATAAGGCTGATAATACAAACGGTATTAACCAATCATATATTGGTTTTCCTCTAACCCCTTTTATTGTTAGATAGCCAAATGGTCGTAGTAGCTGATATAGTATAGACATTTTTACCTCACATAATACCATGGAGTTTATTGATTATCTCTGAGTTTATGTTGTCATATGAGCTTTTTAATCGAGATGAGAACCCTTCTATCACACTTTTTTTTATAAATGTTTTTTCTAAAGCATCTAGTTTTATATTGTTACTATACATTGTAACGGTTCTCGCTTTATTTAAATCATCATTGTACTTGACTTTTATTTGAGTAAAGTTTCCATTTTCATTCCGATAAAAAAAACCACCAACTTTTTTTAACCAATCAATAACAGCATATGGCGACTCAGTAGGTTTTATTTTCATTGTACTTTCTATTGGTATTATCCTATCGTGCATGTCTGGTACTTTGATGCTATTTGTGTCATAACGTATTAAAGTAACATCTGATAATCCAGACTTGTTCATTTTATTAAATAATTCCTGGTCTAACATGCCTCTCAGTTCAGCTATGGGCTTATATTGTATTTTTTTTGCTTTGCCGGTAGATGGATCAATTATATTTGTCTTGGTGTTCTCTTCAAATAGTTTGCTGTTGTTTTTTGCTATCTGGAATAAAATTTTATTGAAGAATAAATTTAAAATGTTTGTCGGAAGCTTTGGCGCTCTAGATATGACTGTTTTATACTTTCTATTCTTTCCTGATAGAGATATAATTACGTGTGAGGATGTCTCATATCCTTCCCCGTCTATTTCATCCAGAGGTATTTCTTTTCTAGTTTTCTTTTTGGGATTGTTCAGGACGGTTATAGATCCATCCCTATCAGTCGCATTTATTAAAAGACATAAATGTGTCGGCTCACTATCATCGAAAGGATAGTATTTCACATCCTGAAGTGTAATTAAAATCGAATTAGAAAAATATGGGCTTGAAAAGTCTTTTAATTTTATTATATATGGTGCTAGCTCTCTGAGTTCAGGTATTGGGCATGTGCACGAAACTCTATCGGATGGCTCCATTTTTTGCGTTCTAAATGCTGTATCTAATATTAATTCGTGGTGAGTGGCGTCACGAAAATAAGCATCCATAGACGACATTATTAATCCTCTTCAATGTAATGTGTAATGTTTTGGTCAGTTTAATTAGTTTATATAATAATCAGTTTTCTATTTATATGTATTGAAAGTTTTTCTTTTTCAGGTCGTTTGATTTTTGTTATCTAATGATTTGACTAAAAACTCTAACAGTTCGAAGGTCTGGGTTCGTATAACAGTTAGTTCGGAATCTGTCATAATACTTTTACAATGAACTGCGCTATTTAGGGTTTTTATATGGCTTCTAAGTTTTCCTGTCGCATTACGCAGTTTGTTTTTAGTGATTTTCGGAAAAACTTCAGGAGAGTCAAAGAGCCAATGAGTAGCCATTGATAAACTTATTCCTTGGTTTTCTTTATGTTCTTGTGTGTGTGATTTGTTTTTACCTTCACCGGAAGTATAGTAATGATTAATTACAGCATCATAACTATTACTATTTTCTATAAAGGCAAGTAGCGTTGATTCTAATAATGATCTATATAGCAGTGACGAAGCTTGTGGGGCGCTTTTTATATTTAATTCCTTTGCTTCTATAATTATATTATTCAAAGTCCAATTTGTTTTAGATTGATGGAAATTTGAGGGTAGCAAGGTAGTCCATTGCTGTGTATGTTCCAATTTTTTCTTATTTTTGGAGTTATCACTGATACTTTTATCATCGTTTGAAATATTTGGGTTGCTTGGGTTGCTTGGGTTGCTTGGGTTGCTTGGGTTGCTTGGGTTGCTTGGGTTGCTTGGGTTGCTTGGGTTGCTTGGGTTGCTTGGGTTGCTTGGGTTACTTGGAGTATTTGAGTTACTTGGAGTACTTGAGTTGCTTGGGTTGCTTGAGTTGCTTGAGTTGCTTGAGTTGCTTGAGTTGCTTGGGTTATTAGAAGAGGTTGAATTATTATGCTTTTTTAAGTGTTTTAAATAACGCTTTTTATCACTTTTGAATTTCAGCGTAAAATCTGATAGAAGTTTCTTTATTTCAAGAAAAACTAAGGAGTCGGTGGTTATTTTTGTTTTTGTGGAATCCCATGGTAATAATGATACATTTTGGCAATTGAATCGAATTAAGCCTATAAAACCATTGTACTCATTGTGCCAATTCCGACTCCATCCATAATCAGAATCGTCTCTAATTGCAATTTCAATAACTCGGTCATTACATATTACATACCAACCAAATGCTGCCAAATCCTTTAAGTCGTTTACTCCGTAACCGCCACCAACTTGATATTGACTATGCAGACCGTACTCTATAAATATTTTCACACCCATAACATCAATTGGTTTTGGGTGTAATCTTGATGAAATATGTGAATGCGTTGTTATGCTAGGGAACCTTTCTTTTATAATTTCTGGTCTGGATTTAATCGGTTTTAGAATTATTTTCAGTCCTTTTTTAATGAAAATTCCATATCTATCTGATAGTTCATCTTTTAATTTTTTTAACCAATTCTCATTATTAAACTCTTTTACAACTAATGGTTTTAAGTCGGAAACTATAAATAGTGTCTTTTTTCTTGATTTAGAATGGTTTTTTTGTGCTATTAGATCCTTACTTTCTCCAAAATCTGTATTTTTAAATTGCATTTTTATGGCATGCTCACCCGTATCGGTATATAAAGCGTAGTGATCTCCGAATCTTAATAGTGCTCTTTTTAAACCAATGCCATATTTACCGAGCCCATAATCATGACTAGATTCCTTCCCAACAATTAATGTTTCAGTTTTGAGTGTTTCATCTTTTATCCCGAAACAGTTGTCAATTATTTTGAAGCTATTTTTATCTAGCCTTATATATATTTTGAATCCATTATAATCTGTAGGTAGACCGTATTCATCCAGTGTTAACTCACCTTGATTGTTTAAATGTTCTTTTGCTGCATCAATAGAGTTGTCTACTAGGTCAAAGATACTTGCTTGAGTACTGATATCACGTGTTATGACATTTTCTAAAAAACGCGAGTCGACTCCGGTTTTTACTATTAATTCACTCATTATTCACTCCCCTGTAAATTTAAAACTCTCTCTGTACTGTGTTGTGGAGAAAGTTTTATTTTTATAATTGACAGAATATACTCCGATACGATGGGAGATACACTATTTCCAATCATTCTGAAACTATGCCATTTCGTATTGTGGAAAGTAAACCAATCAGGAAACCCTTGAAGTCTTGCGGCTTCCCTAACAGTAATTACCCTTGGCTCATCTGGATGAATTGGTCTTGCAGCTTGAAAACTCCCTTTGTCACTTCCAGTTCCAGCTCGCAATGTTGGGCACAATCCACTCCAATTTAATCTGTGGAAACGACTTATTTCATCAATATGACCTTGCAGGACAGTGGAGTAGCGTTCTATAACTGGCTGTGTATGGATAGTATCAAAATTACCCGATATAATTTTCTTTTTTAAACTGTTATTTGATATATCCCATCCTAGTCCATTCGGCGCTGGCTTTCGCATTTTTTTTGCATACTTTGATAGCAGTTTATTTATTGTTTTTGGATAGTTAGCCCAGCCATAGTCGTCTGATTTTTTTGTTTGACTAATTGGGGAGGGAAGATCAGAAATAGCATCTTTTACGAAAATTTTATTTTTATTTAATGGAGGGGATAGATCTTTACTTTCTAGTTTGTCGATGTAGCCCTCCCTATAACCTATAACAATGACTCTTTTTCTAATTGTAGGTGCGCCATAATTACTTGCATCTATGACAATAGGACCAATAATTTTGTAATTTTTACTGACCAATTCTATCGCAGAAAAAAGGGATTCTCGACTATCTTTATCCAAAATTCCTTCAACATTCTCCATGATAAAAAACTTAGGTCTAATAATGTCTACGTGTCGATAGAAATGATAAACTAAACTATTTCTTGGGTCATCCTTTAATTTTTTTCCCATACGGCTAAAACCTTGACAAGGAGGGCCGCCTATAACACCATCAATTTCGTTGTCTCCTAATATGAATTCCCAAGTGTTTTTTGAAAATAAAGATAAGTCTCCATTAATCACGTGCGTGTTAGGGAAATTTCTTTTGTATGCCGATTGCAAATCTGAATCAATATCTACTGCTGCATATGTATTGAACCCAGATAACTCGGCTCCAAGCCCGAATCCGCCACAGCCGGAAAAAAGATCAATGATGTTAAGTTTTTTATTCATAGAATTCGCTGTTTTTTATCAAAATATTATTTCCAGGTGATAGTTAACTCTTCAGCATATTTTGTATTAAATAATATTAATTAAGGCACGCTACCGCCCTGAGGTTTTGGGGCCATCCCCTGGCCATATATATGGATTATGAACAATGATCGTATAGCGTTCAATGGTAAAGTTGCTGTTTTGTAAGAAAATAATTTTAGCACATTACATATCTATTAATAATGAAATTATAATCATGCTATTTATTTTCTTTTTAATTAAATCAATTGAAATATTATAATTATGTTAATAGCATCATGCATTGTTTTTTGTTTTTATCTGTTTGATTATTATGGGTTTTGTTATTAAGTAATGTTCTATGTGTTTTATATTTGAGTATATAGAGATGTTTTTCGGGGGTTTTTATGTCCGTATTTTAGATATTGTGTCAAGGCCAAGAGATAAAGAATCATATCTAATTACTTAAACAAGTTAGTGCTATTCAAAGAGGAAAATATTTTTCCGGTGGAAGGCAACATGCTCTTGATTTGGTAAATAGCTCAACGGCAAACGTAGTTTTTTTCCCTCATATTTCTTAAAGTTTTCAACACAAATACTGCTTTTCAACTTCTTAAGCTGCGGTGATAAAACCAACTCAAAATCCTCGTTGAACGTGATTAACCCACGGTCAAAAGCCTTGTCGTGAAGGCTTGAAAGGCACAATCCATTACTGGGGTTAAGGCGCTGCTCGATCGAGTGACTCCAAGGAAGGATATGACTAGCGACCAACAGTGCGGGCTCTTCCAGCCCAGTCACGCAACAGCGATATTCATACACTTCAAGCACATTCTTGCGAAACAGGTTTTGATCAACGCGTGTTTTGACGGTAGAAATGCGTTCGCTACCGCTGAAATCCTTTGGATTCTCATCAAGCTCTGGCACAACCGTTTCTTCTTCTAGGTGCTCCATCGCCAACTGACATTGCTGATTGAATGCCTCGGTGTCGTGGCTCATCTCTTGCCATAACGCACGATCAGCGTTAGAGGCACCTTTCAAGCCACTGCGGCCAGATTCGGTGATGAATGGGTCCAAACTGGCGAAATTCACTAGCTTCATGGCTAACGCCGACGGCGTACGGCCAATCAGTTTCGCAAAATGGATAATGTCGGGATTCTTCGAGTGCAGTTTGCCAAACGGAATTTGGCTATACAGCGTGAAAGCGACCAGTAATTCTTCCCGAGTCCAAAGTTTTGCAGCGGCCATTCGTCATTACCCAGCAGTTAGCTCATCGATTTATCGAATGCGTTAACTATGCCAGGCCAAGGGGAAAATGCCTATCCTCGTGAATGTATTTATCGTGATATGTAATCGAAATCTATGGGATTTTCTGGAGGGGATGAGAACGGCACCAAACTAATACCGTCCTTATTATTGTCATTTCTGCCTATCTTTAACCCGCCAGCTCCTGACACTCCATCTCGCGCAGAGCGCGGCCATAAAGGTTACACAGGGCGGGCACCAAGTGAGCTGTTGCATTGAGGTAGTGATTCAGCTGTTCCCAGCTAGTGTCATCGGTTTGTGGGTGTTTTTGCAGGAGGTTGCCGCACAGCATTAGGCCATGACATAACCCTTCTGCCTGTTCGGCGGAGAGGGCGGCTAAGTCTAAGAGCTGTGACGAGTCTAAGGTGCTGAGATCGAGTTGGTTGAACAGTTCGCGATAGAGGGTGAGGGTGCTTGTGGCGGGTTGTAAGGTGGAAGTATCAGCCATGATTGCATCTCCATATGTCATTAGATAATGACTATCACCAGAGACGCTAAACTCGGGTGGTAGCCCAGACGGGGTTAGCGTCACCGGGACATAGGAACCGGCGC
>Ga0105251_10001794_pt1 | contig 17833 bp, 10 predicted proteins | sample KBSS64metaG_FD_80424 | JGI IMG/M metagenome (GOLD analysis project Ga0105251, IMG submission 80424) | Switchgrass rhizosphere microbial communities from Kellogg Biological Station, Michigan, USA - KBS S6-4 metaG | ecosystem: Host-associated > Plants > Roots > Rhizosphere > Soil | place...
ACCGGCATCAACCACCCGCTGGGCAAGAACATGATCGGCGCCTTCTACCAGCCCAAGGCCGTGGTCATCGATACCGACAGCCTGGCGACCCTGCCGGCGCGCGAACTGTCGGCGGGTCTGGCCGAGGTCATCAAGTACGGCCTGATCTGCGACGAACCCTTCCTCGGCTGGCTCGAAGAGCATGTCGAGGCGCTGCTGGCGCTGGACCAGCAGGCCCTCACCCAAGCCATCGAGCGTTCCTGCGCGGCCAAGGCCCAGGTGGTCGGCAGCGACGAGCGCGAGTCGGGCCTGCGTGCCATCCTCAATCTCGGCCATACCTTCGGTCACGCCATCGAGACCCACCAGGGCTATGGCGTCTGGCTGCATGGCGAGGCGGTTTCCGCCGGCATGGTCATGGCGTTGCAGATGTCCCTGCTGCTGGGCTGGCTCACGGCTGCCCAGCGCGACCGCGCCCTGCGCCTGCTGGTCCGGGCGGGGCTTCCCGTGGTACCGCCGGCGGACATGCAGCCGGCCGATTTCGAACGCCTCATGGCGGTGGACAAGAAGGTCCTGGATGGACAACTCCGGCTGGTACTGCTCAGTGACCTGGGCCAGGCCGTGGTGACCGCCGACTTCGCCCGCGACATTCTCGAGCAGACGCTGCGTACCGATTACCAAGCGCTGACCGCCCAGTAAGGAGAACAAGAGAGTCCCATGTCCAATCTGCACGCCGACGAAGCTTTCCTCGGTCACTATCAGTTCACTCACGACCCGTTCGCCGCCCGCGTTCCCGGTTTCAAATTCTTTCCGGCGCAGCGCAAGCCGGTGCTGGGCCAGTTGCATCATCTGGCCCGCTACAGCCAGCTGCTGCTGGTGGTCAGCGGCCCCGAGGGCAGTGGCAAGACGCTGCTGCGCCAGGCGCTGGCGGCCAGTACCAAAAAGGAGGCCGTGCACTGCGTGGTGATTTCCGCGCAGAACGGCGGCGACGCCCGTACCGTGCTGGCCCAGGTCGCCAAGGGCGTGGGCGCCGACAGCCAGACGCCGGCGGCCATTCTCGCGCAGGCGGCGGAAGTGCGCCTGGCGGGGCAGGAGGTCTACATCCTGGTGGATGACGCCGAGGCGCTGGCCACCCCCGCGCTGGAAGCCCTGCTGGAACTGGCCGGTGGCGGCGAAAAGGAGCGCCTGCACGTCTTCCTGTTCGGCGAAGCGGAAGTGGTGATGCGCCTGGAAGACATCGCCCAGGGCGAAGAGCGCTATCACGCCATCGAATTGCTGCCCTACAGCGAGAGCGAGGCCGAGGAATATCTGGCCCAGCGCCTGGAGGGTGCCGGCCAGGGCCTGGAGATCTTCACCGACGAGCAACTCGCGACCATCCACCAGCGCTCCGGCGGCTGGCCCGGTCGGCTCAACGAAGAAGCCCGGGATGTCCTGGTGGCGGGCATGAGCGCCCGGCGCAAGAAGGCCGCCGCACCGGCGAAGGGCTCGCGCAATCTGCTGGCGGCGCTGCCGCGCAAGCACCTGGTCATTCTCGGGGTGGTGGTGCTGGCAGTCGGCGCCGCGGCGCTGTCGCTGAAGGGCGGCAAGAGCGAGGCCCCGGCCACCGGCACGGCCGGACAGGACCTGCCCATGGGTGGCCAGAACACCGCCTCTGCCGGCAAGGACGCCCAAGGGGCGCCCATCCAGTTCGACGGCTCTTCCAAGCCGCTGCCCCTGCCGCTGGTGGGTGAGTCGCAGCCGGTCATCCGTGAACCCCTGGCGGAAGCGGCTGGTGGCCGGCAGGCGGGTACCGCGGCCGGTAACGACATGGGCGCTGGCGGCGTGCCGCCGACCGTGACCACCGAGGCCCCGCCGGTCAGTGACGAAGACGAACTGCCCAGCCGGACACCGGCACGCACGCCAGCGCCCAGTGCGCCGGCAGTGGCTGCCCCGGCGCCCCGGCATACCGCGCCTGCGCCTACCGCCGCGCCGGCACCGGCCAAGCCGGCCCCGACGGCGGCGCCTGCCCACGCCGGCAGTGCCGCGGCGGGCTGGTACGGCAGCCAGGCCGGTAGCAAATACGCCTTGCAGGTGGTGGGCACCAGCACCGAAAAGGCCGCGCAGGACTTCATCGCCGGCCAGTCCGACAGTGGCAACTTCCGCTATTTCAAGAAGAGCTACCAGGGCAAGGCACTCTATGTGGTGACCTACGGCAACTTCGCCAATCGGGCGGCGGCGGAAGCGGCGGTCAAGCAGCTGCCGGCCAAGGTGCAGGCCAGCAAACCCTGGCCGCGGACCTTCGCCAGCATCCAGCAGGACATCGCCACCAGTCGCTGATTCTTGCCTGAGATGCAAATAAAGCCCCGGTGCTATCACGAGCGTGATGCCGGGGCTTTCTTTTTTGCGTCACCAAATTTTCATCAGGTGTCATCAGTGTTTGTCGTAAGCGATTTTTTCGCTACACTGGTCAGCCTTTGACTGTCCGAAAAAAGTTCAAATAAGCGGACCGTTTTGTGATGCCTTCGCAATAACCTGATTGCCGGTGAGAGCGCTATGAAAGCAGGCCTGTTCAATCCCGATAGCTTCAAGGACAACTGCGGCTTCGGCCTGATCGCCCATATGCAGGGCGAGCCCAGCCACGACCTGCTGGAAACGGCCATTGAAGCCCTGACCTGCATGACCCACCGGGGCGGTATCAACGCGGACGGCAAGACCGGTGACGGTTGCGGTCTGCTCATGCAGAAGCCGGACGCCTTCCTGCGCGCCATCGCCCAGGAGCAGTTCGGTGCCGAATTGCCCGAGCAGTACGCTGCCGGCGTGGTGTTCTTCAACCAGGACGAGGCCCGTGCCGAACGGGCCCGTGCCAACATGAACCTGGAGATCGAGGCCGCCGGCCTGACCCTGGTCGGCTGGCGCAAGGTGCCCATCGACACCTCGGTGCTGGGTGAATTGGCCCTGGCCCGCCTGCCGCGCATCGAGCAGGTGTTCGTCGCCGGTCCGGGTCTCGACGACCAGCAGTTCGGCGTCAAGCTGTTCTCCGCCCGCCGCCGTTCCTCGGTGCGCAACGCCGAGGACGCCGAGCACTACATCTGCAGCCTGTCGTCCCGGGTCATCGTCTACAAGGGCCTGATGATGCCGGCGGATCTCGCCGCCTTCTATCCGGACCTCGGCGATCCGCGTCTGGCCACCGCCATCTGCGTCTTCCACCAGCGCTTCTCCACCAACACCCTGCCGAAGTGGCCGCTGGCGCAGCCCTTCCGCTATCTCGCCCACAACGGCGAGATCAACACCATCACCGGCAACCGCAACTGGGCCCAGGCGCGGCGGACCAAGTTCGTCAACGAACTGATCCCGGATCTCGACCAGCTCGGTCCGCTGGTCAACCGCGTCGGTTCCGACTCCTCCAGCATGGACAACATGCTGGAACTGCTGGTGACCGGCGGCATGGATCTGTTCCGCGCCGTGCGCATGATCATTCCGCCGGCCTGGCAGAACGTCGAGACCATGGACGCCGATCTGCGCGCCTTCTACGAATTCAACTCCATGCACATGGAGCCCTGGGACGGTCCGGCCGGCGTGGTCCTGACCGAGGGTCGTTACGCGGTCTGCCTGCTCGACCGCAACGGCCTGCGCCCGGCGCGCTGGGTGACCACCAAGAACGGTTACATCACCCTGGCCTCGGAAGTCGGCGTCTGGAACTACCAGCCCGACGACGTCATCGCCAAGGGTCGGGTCGGCCCGGGCCAGATCCTCGCCGTGGACACCGAGACCGGCGAGGTGCTGCAGACCGACGACATCGACAATCGCCTCAAGGCGCGTCATCCGTACAAGCAGTGGCTGCGCAAGAACGCCATGCGCATCCAGGCGACCCTGGACGACAACGATCACGGTTCGGCCTTCTACGACCAAGATCAGCTGCGCCAGTACATGAAGATGTTCCAGGTCACCTTCGAGGAGCGTGATCAGGTGCTGCGCCCGCTGGGCGAGCAGGGCCAGGAAGCCGTGGGCTCCATGGGCGACGACACCCCGATGGCGGTGCTGTCGCGGCGCATCCGTTCCCCCTACGACTATTTCCGCCAGCAATTCGCCCAGGTCACCAACCCGCCGATCGACCCGCTGCGCGAGTCCATCGTCATGTCCTTGGAGACCTGCCTGGGCGCCGAGCGCAATGTCTTCGAGGAAACCGCCGAGCACGCCGATCGCGCCATCCTGAGCAGTCCGGTGGTCTCGCCGGCCAAGTGGCGGACCATCCTCAACATGCCCAAGCCCGGCTTCGAGCATGTCAAGATCGACCTCAACTACCCCGAGTCCATGGGCCTCGAGGCGGCCTTGCGCAACATCGTCGAGCAGGCCGAGGAGGCCGTGCGCGCCGGCAAGGTGCTGCTGGTGCTGACCGACCGCCACATCGAGCCGGGCAAGCTGCCGGTACACGCGGTGCTGGCCACCGGCGCCGTGCACCATCACCTGGTCAACCTGGGGCTGCGCACCAGCAGCAACATCCTGGTGGAGACCGCCACCGCCCGCGATCCGCACCACTTCGCCGTGCTGCTGGGCTTTGGCGCCACCGCGGTCTATCCGTTCCTGGCCTACGAGGTGCTGGGCGACCTGATCCGCACCGGCGAGGTGCTGGGCGATCTCTACGAGGTGTTCAAGTACTACCGCAAGGGCATCACCAAGGGCCTGCTCAAGGTGATCTCCAAGATGGGCATCTCCACCGTCGCCTCCTATCGCGGCGCCCAGCTGTTCGAGGCCGTGGGCCTGGCGGACGAGGTCACCGACCTCTGCTTCCCCGGGGTCACCAGCCGCATCAAGGGCGCGCGCTTCGTCGACCTGGAAGCCGAGCAGAAGCTGCTGGCCGGCGAGGCCTGGAACAACCGCAAGCCGATCCAGCCGGGTGGCCTGCTCAAGTTCGTCTATGGCGGCGAGTACCACGCCTACAACCCGGACGTGGTCAATCTGCTGCAGGCCGCCGTGCAACAGGGCGACTACGCCAAGTTCCGCGAATACACCGCGCTGGTGGACCAGCGTCCGGTGGCCATGATCCGCGACCTGCTCAAGGTCAAGACCAGCGACCAGCCCCTGGCGCTGGACGAGATCGAGCCGCTGGCCAACATCTTCACCCGCTTCGACGCGGCCGGCATCTCCCTGGGCGCTCTCTCGCCGGAGGCCCACGAGGCCCTGGCCGAGGCCATGAACCGCCTGGGTGGGCGCTCCAACTCCGGTGAGGGCGGCGAGGACCCGGCGCGCTACGGCACCATCAAGAGCTCCAAGATCAAGCAGGTGGCCACCGGCCGCTTTGGCGTCACCCCCGAGTACCTGGTCAATGCCGAGGTCCTGCAGATCAAGGTGGCCCAGGGCGCCAAGCCGGGCGAGGGCGGCCAGCTGCCCGGTGGCAAGGTCAACGGCCTGATCGCCAAGCTGCGCTATGCGGTACCCGGCGTGACCCTGATCTCGCCGCCGCCGCACCACGACATCTATTCCATCGAAGACCTGTCGCAGCTGATCTTTGACCTCAAGCAGGTCAACCCCAAGGCGCTGGTATCGGTCAAGCTGGTGTCCGAGCCCGGCGTGGGGACGGTAGCGGCTGGTGTGGCCAAGGCCTATGCCGACCTCATCACCATCTCCGGCTACGACGGCGGCACCGGTGCTTCGCCGGTGACCTCCATCAAGTACGCCGGTTCGCCCTGGGAACTGGGCCTGGCCGAGGCGCACCAGACCCTGCGCGGTAACGACCTGCGCGGCAAGGTGCGGGTGCAGACTGACGGCGGTCTGAAGACCGGCCTGGACGTGATCAAGGCGGCCATCCTCGGTGCCGAGAGCTTCGGCTTCGGTACTGCGCCGATGATCGCCCTGGGCTGCAAGTACCTGCGCATCTGCCACCTGAACAACTGCGCCACCGGCGTCGCCACCCAGAACGACCGCCTGCGCAAGGAACACTTCATCGGTACGGTAGAGATGGTGATGAATTTCTTCACCTTTATCGCCGAGGAAACCCGCGAGTGGCTGGCCAGGCTGGGCGTGCGCAGCCTGGGCGAGCTGATCGGTCGTACCGATCTGCTGGAAATCCTGCCGGGCGAGACCGCCAAGCAACAGCACCTGGATCTCACCCCGCTGTTGGGTAGCGATCATATTCCGGCCGAGAAGCCGCAGTACTGTCAGGTGGAAAAGAACCCGCCGTTCGACCAGGGCCTGCTGGCCGAGGAAATGGTGCGCCTGTCGCTGCCCGGGATCGAAAAGCTCGAAGGCGGTGACTTCAGCCTGAGCATCGGCAACTGCGACCGCTCCATCGGTGCCCGTGTCTCCGGTGAAATCGCCCGGCGTCACGGCAACCAGGGCATGGTCAAGGCGCCGCTGACCTTCCGCTTCAAGGGCACTGCTGGCCAGAGCTTCGGCGTCTGGAACGCCGGCGGCCTGCATATGTATCTGGAAGGCGATGCCAACGACTATGTGGGCAAGGGCATGACCGGCGGCAAGCTGGTCATCACCCCGCCCCAGGGCGCGGGCTTCAAGAGCCAGGAATCGGCCATCATCGGCAACACCTGCCTCTATGGCGCCACCGGTGGCAAGCTGTTCGCCGCCGGCACCGCCGGTGAGCGCTTCGGGGTGCGCAACTCCGGGGCCCACACGGTGGTGGAAGGCACCGGCGACCACTGCTGCGAGTACATGACCGGCGGCTTCGTCTGCGTGCTGGGCAAGACCGGCTACAACTTCGGCTCGGGCATGACCGGCGGCTTCGCCTATGTGCTGGACTTGGACAACGGTTTCTATGACCGGGTCAACCACGAACTGGTGGAGATCCAGCGCATCAACAGCGAAGCCATGGAAGCCTATCGCAGCCACCTGGAAGGGGTGCTGGCCGAATACGTGCGCGAGACCGGCAGTGCCTGGGGCAGCCATCTCCATGAGAATCTGGACGACTACCTGCGCAAGTTCTGGCTGGTGAAGCCCAAGGCGGCCAGCCTGGCGTCGCTGCTGGTCAGCACCCGCGCCCGTCCGGAATAACGACTTCGATGCCGGCGCCGCAAGGCGCCGGTTTCACCGTGATAGCTCGTGGCGCCCTGCTGAAGGGGCGCCGCTTCAAGAGGTTTGGAAATGGCTGAACGTCTGAACAACGACTTCCAGTTCATCGAGGTCGGTCGCAAGGACCCGAAGAAGAAGCTGCTGCGCCAGCGCAAGAAGGAATTCGTCGAGATCCACGATCCCTTCAAGCCCCAGCAGGCCGCCGAGCAGGCGCACCGCTGCCTGGGTTGCGGCAACCCCTATTGCGAATGGAAGTGCCCGGTGCACAACTTCATTCCCAACTGGCTCAAGCTGGTCTCCGAAGGCAACATCCTGGCGGCGGCGGAGCTGGCGCACCAGACCAACACCCTGCCCGAGGTCTGTGGCCGGGTCTGCCCGCAGGATCGGCTCTGCGAGGGCGCCTGTACCCTCAATGACGGTTTCGGCGCGGTGACCATCGGTTCGGTGGAGAAGTACATCACCGACACCGCCTTCGCCATGGGCTGGCGCCCGGACATGTCCAAGGTCAAGCCGACCGGCAAGCGCGTCGCCGTGATCGGTGCCGGTCCGGCCGGCCTGGGTTGTGCCGACATCCTGGTACGCAACGGCGTAACCCCGGTGGTGTTCGACAAGCACCCCGAAATCGGTGGCCTACTGACCTTCGGCATCCCCGAATTCAAGCTGGAAAAGACCGTGCTCAGCCGCCGCCGCGAGGTCTTCGGCGGGATGGGCGTGGAATTCCGCCTCAACACCGAGGTGGGCAAGGACGTGACCATGGACCAGTTGCTCGAGGAATTCGATGCGGTCTTCCTGGGCATGGGCACCTACACCTACATGAAGGGCGGCTTCCCCGGCGAAGACCTGCCTGGCGTGCACGACGCCCTGGATTTCCTGGTGGCCAACGTCAATCGCAACCTGGGCTTCGAAAAGGATGCGGCCGACTTCGTCGACATGAAGGGCAAGCGCGTGGTGGTCCTGGGCGGTGGTGACACCGCCATGGACTGCAACCGCACCTCCATCCGCCAGGGCGCCAAGAGCGTGACCTGCGCCTACCGCCGCGACGCCGCCAACATGCCGGGCTCGCGCAAGGAAGTGAAGAACGCCAAGGAAGAGGGCGTGAAGTTCCTCTTCAACCGCCAGCCCATCGCCATCATCGGCGAAGACAAGGTGGAAGGCGTCAAGGTGGTGGAGACCCGTCTGGGCGAGCCCGATGCCCGTGGTCGCCGCAGTCCCGAGCCGATTCCCGGTTCCGAGGAGATCCTGCCGGCCGATGCGGTGGTCATCGCCTTTGGTTTCCGCCCGAGTCCCGCGCCCTGGTTCGAGCAGTTCGGCATCGATCTCGACAGCCAGGGGCGCGTGGTCGCGCCAGGGCTGCACGAATTCAAGCACCAGACCAGCAATCCGAAGATCTTTGCCGGTGGCGACATGGTGCGTGGCTCCGACCTGGTGGTGACCGCCATCTTCGAAGGCCGCAACGCCGCCGAGGGCATCCTCGACTACCTGGGCGTCTGAGCCCAGGCCGCTGGACAGGAGCCGACCGGTGCAAGCCGGTCGGCTTTTTTGTTGCTGAAAGATTATCGAGGCCATGGCGGTTCGCCGATGCGACCGCTCCTGCCTGGCATGACGCTCTTGTAGGAGCGGTCGCTACGGCGCACCGGCATGGCCGCGATTAGCTCGTTGAATCCGTCCTCTCGAGGGTGGCTGTAATGTGCTGGGCTCGACGGTGGGTAAGGCCGCGCCGTTACCCACCCTACGGCTTCACGCCGCCACCGATGCGTAGGGTGGAAAACCGCACAGCGTTTTCCACGCGGCTATCCCTTGCCAGTCACAACCGCCACCCCATCGCCCCGATAGACAAAAGGCACGACCCGCTGCCGTGCCTTTTGCCAGCCGCTTTGCGACAATGCCGGCACTTTTGCTGCCGGATGTCGCCATGACTGCCCTGAAGAACGACCGTTTCCTGCGTGCCCTGCTCAAGCAGCCGGTGGACGTCACCCCGGTGTGGATGATGCGCCAGGCCGGGCGCTATCTGCCCGAGTACCGCGCCAGCCGGGCCCGCGCCGGGGACTTCATGAGTCTGTGCAAGAACCCGCAATTCGCCTGCGAGGTGACCCTGCAGCCGCTGGAGCGCTATCCGCTGGATGCCGCCATCCTCTTTTCCGACATCCTCACCATCCCCGACGCCATGGGTCAGGGCCTCTATTTCGAGACCGGCGAGGGGCCGCGCTTTCGCAAGGTGATCAACACGCCGGCCGACATCGAGGCGCTGCCGATCCCCGATGCCGAATCCGACCTGGGCTACGTGATGGACGCCGTGCGCACCATCCGCACGGCGCTGGACGGCCGGGTACCCCTGATCGGCTTTTCCGGCAGCCCCTGGACCCTCGCCACCTACATGATCGAAGGCGGCTCCAGCAAGGATTTCCGCAAGGCCAAGGCCATGCTCTACGACACCCCCGAGGCCCTGCACCTGCTGCTGGACAAGCTGGCCCAGGCGGTCACCGCCTACCTCAACGGCCAGATCCGCGCCGGCGCCCAGGCGGTGCAGATCTTCGATACCTGGGGCGGCAACCTGTCCGCCGCGGCCTACCAGGAATTTTCCCTGGCCTACATGCGCAAGATCGTCGCCGGGCTGATCCGCGAGCATGAAGGGCGCCAGGTACCGGTGATCCTCTTCACCAAGAACGGCGGTCTCTGGCTGGAAAGCCTGGCCGACAGCGGGGCCGAGGCCCTGGGCCTGGACTGGACCTGCGACATCGGCGAAGCGCGCCGCCGTGTGGGTACCAAGGTTGCCCTGCAAGGCAACATGGACCCCAGCGTGCTCTACGCCAAGCCGGCGGCCATCCGCGCCGAGGTGGGGCGCATCCTGGAAAGCTACGGCCAGGGCAGCGGCCACGTCTTCAACCTGGGCCATGGCATCACCCCCGAGGTGGATCCGGCCCATGCCGGTGCCTTCATCGAAGCCGTCCACGAGTTGTCGGGGCGCTACCACCAAGGCTGACTGTGCCGGGATCGGCACGACCGGTCCCAAGTCGAGCGAGCGGGGCGTGGCCGGTTACGGCATAGTCGGGGTTTTCCCGACGGAGCGCCGCCATGGCCCAGATGACCCCGGAAGAACTGCAGCACCTGGCCGAAGAGGTGCTCGCGGCCCATGGCTTCAGTCAGCCGCAGGGCGCGGCCATCGCCGCCATGATGGTGGCCGGCCAGCGTGACGACTGCGCCTCCCATGGCATCTATCGGCTCCTGGGCATCGTCAAGACGCTCAAGGCCGGCAAGGTGGTGGCAGATGCCGAGCCTCGCGTCGAAGACGTGGCACCGGCCATTGTCCGGGTCGATGCCGGGGGCGGCTTCTCGCCGCTGGCCTTTCATACGGGTCTGCCGCTGCTGGAAGCCAAGGCGCGCAAGTGCGGTCTGGCAGCCCTGGCGATCAACAACTGCGTGCACTTCTCGGCGCTCTGGGTGGAGATGGAAGCCCTCACCGCCAGGGGCCTGGTGGCCTTGGCCTGCAATCCGACCCAGGCCTATGTCGCCCCGGCCGGTGGGCGTCGTCCCCTGTTCGGTACCAATCCCATCGCCTTCGGCTGGCCACGGCCGGAAGGGCAGCCCTTCGTCTTCGACTTCGCCACCAGCGCCGTTGCCCGCGGCGAAATCGAATTGCATCGACGCGCCGGCAAGGCCCTGCCCGAGGGCTGGGGGGTGGATGCCGAGGGTGCTCCCAGCAGCGATGCCCGCACCGTGCTGGAGGAGGGCGCCATGCTCACCTTTGGTGGCCACAAGGGCTCGGCGCTGTCGGCCATGATCGAATTGCTCGCCGGTCCCCTGATCGGCGATCTGACCAGTCCGGAGTCCTCCGTGGTCGACGCCGGCGCGGGCGGGTTGCCCTATCACGGCGAACTCATCCTGGCCTTCGATCCCCAGCGCTTTCTCGGCGCCGCAGTGGCCGACTATCAGCAGCGCGCCGAGCAGCTGTTCGCCGGCATCGAGGCCCAGGGCGCCCGCCTGCCGTCGCAACGGCGCTATCAGGCACGGACTCGTAACACCACCCGTGGCTGGGTGGAGGTGCCGGACGAACTCCTGGCCGACGTCCGGGCCCTGCTGCCCGGCTGAGTCGGGACGCGATCCGTATCACCTGGAGGAGACTGCGACAACGCGGTCTCTGAACCCCGCCCCGGACGCAGGGTCCACGACTGGCCCCCTTAGTGCCAGCATGGGTCTTCATGTACGCCGACGACACCGATCGCCCTCACCACCGCGGCCTGTTGCTGCTGAGCATCACCCTGATGGTGCTGGTGTACTTTCTCGACAACCTGTCAATCGCCCTGGCCAACCGCTATGTCTACGGCGGCCTGGGTATCGACCCGCGCAGCTACACCCTGGCCACGGCCTGCTACAGCGCCGCGGTCATCGTCACCAGTGCCCCGCACCAGTGGTTCGCCCAGCGCCTGGGCTATCGCAACCTGATCTTCACCGCCGTCGGCATCCACCTGGTCGGCCAGGTGTGCTGCCTGGTGGCCACCGATCTACCGACCTTCATCGTCGGGCGAGTACTGATGGGCGCCGGTGCCGCCACCTTCTTTGCCGGGGCGCGGGTACTGGTGCAGATGTATTTCTCCGGTCCGCAGTTGCCGACCGGGATCCGCGCCTTCGCCTCCGGCGTGCCCCTGGGTGGTGCGCTCGCGTCCTTCACCACCGCGGAATTGCTGGAAGGTCATCAGTGGCGCGCCATCTTCATGGTGCCGGCGCTGGCCTGCGCGCTGGTGGCGGTGTGCGTCTGGCTGTCGCTGGCGCGACGCTCCCATCCGCTGCAGAATTCCGGAGCGCCTTCGCTGCTGTCCATGGTGTTGCTGGCGGTGGGCAGCCTGCTGCTGACCACCACCACCCAGCGCCTGGCCTTCGACTTCTTTAGCGACGGGCTGTGGCTGGCCCTGGAGCTGCTGCTGGGAACGGCCATCCTCGGACTCTATGTCTACTACGAGCGCGGCCTGGCGCGGCCGACGCTGGACTTCAAGCACGCCATCACCCCGGGCTTTCTCGCCGGCATGCTGTTCATGATGCTCAACTACTTCCTGCTCGGCGCCTACAACTTCATCATCCCCCAGTACGTGGTCAACGGCCTGCAACTGCCGGTCTATACCGCCGGGGGCGTCATGGCGCTGGGCTGGCTGTGCGGTCTGGCCCCGCTGCTGATGATCACCTCGGTGCGGCTGCGCGAGCGCTTTCCCTGGGGCGGCTTTCGCAAGTACCTGGTGGCGGGCTATCTGCTGCTGGCCGGCTACGGCTTCTGGATGGTGCGCCAGCACGCCGACGTGCCCCTCTACCAGCAGCTGGTCCCGGGGCTGATGATGCATGGCACCTACCTGATCGGCACCTTCGCGGTGATCATCATGTACACCTTCATGCGCGTCGAGCCGGCCTATTTCAGCCAGGCCTACCAGATCAAGAACATGACCCAGCAACTGGTCATGCCCATGGGCATCGTGCTCTCCAACGTCTTCCTGCAGTGGCGCGACGCCTTTCACGCCGCGGTGCTCAGCGCCGCGGTCAATCCCTATGCGCAGACCTACCAGGCCTATGGCGAACGCTATCGGCAAGCCACCGGCGCCGACAGCGCCCTGGCGCAGATCTCCAGTCTGGTCACCCGCCAGAGCCAGGTGCTGGGCTATCTCGACTATTTCTGGCTGGTCGGCTGGATCGGTCTGGCACTGGCCCTCTACATGGCCGTGCAACGGCATTTTCGCTGAGGCGCGACGTTTGCCGGCCCTTAAGCCGACGTTCAGCTAGCGACCACCATAATGCGGGCTTTTGCAGGTCGCGGCAGCTGTCGGGCGCCTGCGCCGGTCGGCCGCGCCCCAGTCGGTCCGGAGCTTGCATTGCTGGGCTGTCGGGCTTTGTGGAACAATGCGGGCAACGACATTTTTCAAGGGTGGCAGCCGTGATCGACGCTGATGGTTTTCGCCCCAATGTCGGCATCATTCTCGCCAACGATGCCGGCCAAGTACTGTGGGCCCGCCGCATCAATCAGGATGCCTGGCAGTTCCCCCAGGGTGGGATAGATGATCGGGAAACGCCCGAAGAGGCGCTGTACCGGGAGCTGAACGAAGAAGTGGGGCTGAGCCCCGATGACGTCCGCATCCTGGCCTGTACCCGGGGCTGGTTGCGCTATCGTCTGCCGCAGCGCATGGTGCGCACCCACAGCCGTCCGCTGTGCATCGGCCAGAAGCAGAAGTGGTTTCTGCTGCGGCTGACCGCGGAAGAGCAGCGGGTGCGGATGGATGTGACGGGCAAGCCGGAATTCGATGGCTGGCGCTGGGTAAGCTACTGGTACCCACTAGGCCAGGTGGTGACCTTCAAGCGAGAGGTCTATCGGCGGGCGCTCAAGGAGTTGGCACCCCGCTTGCTGGCCTGATTACCGGTACGGCCGGTGCGAAAGAGGTGAGGAGAAGCTGTGGTCATGCAGGATGAACGACACGTGATGCACGCCGGCGGCTCCGCCGGGCGTCGGCTGCGGAGGCGCTAGATGCTTGCAGTTCTGCGCAAGATCGTCCAGGAGGTCAATGCCGCCAAGGATCTGGGGTCGGCACTGTCCATCATCGTGCAGCGCGTCCGCGCGGCCATGCAGTCGCAGGTCTGCTCCGTCTATCTGCTGGATCCGGACACCAACCGTTTCGTGCTGATGGCCACCGAAGGCCTCAACAAGAAGTCCATCGGTCGCGTCAGCATGGCCCCCAACGAGGGCCTGGTCGGCCTGGTCGGGACCCGCGAAGAGCCGCTCAATCTCGAAGACGCCGCCAGTCACCCGCGCTTTCGCTACTTTGCCGAGACTGGCGAAGAACGCTATGCCTCCTTTCTCGGCGCGCCCATCATCCACCACCGGCGCGTCATGGGCGTGCTGGTGGTGCAGCAGAAGGAGCGTCGCCAGTTCGACGAGGGTGAGGAGGCCTTCCTGGTGACCATGAGCGCCCAGCTCGCCGGGGTGATCGCCCATGCCGAGGCCACCGGGACCATCCGCGGGCTGGACCGGCAGGGCCGGGGTATCCAGGAGGCCCGTTTCGTCGGCATCCCCGGTTCGCCCGGGGTGGGCGTCGGCAAGGCGGTGGTGGTCCTGCCACCGGCCGACCTGGAAGTGGTCCCGGACAAGACCGTGACCGACATCGACGCCGAGTTGCAGCTGTTCCGCACCGCCATCGAAGGCGTGCGGGCGGACATGAAGGCGCTGTCCAAGCGCCTGTCCACCCAGTTGCGCAAGGAAGAGCAGGCGCTGTTCGACGTCTATCTGATGATGCTCGACGACGCCGCCCTCGGTAACGAGGTGACCACCATCATCAAGAGCGGCCAGTGGGCCCAGGGTGCCTTGCGCCAGGTGGTGATGGAGCACGTCCAGCGCTTCGAGCTGATGGACGACGCCTATCTGCGCGAACGCGCCGCCGACGTGCGCGACCTCGGTCGCCGGTTGCTGGCCTATCTGCAGCAGGCCCACCAGGCCTGCCTGATCTATCCGGAAAACACCATCCTGGTCAGCGAGGAACTCTCGCCGGCCATGCTCGGCGAGGTGCCCGAAGGGCGCCTGGTCGGCCTGATCTCGGTGCTTGGCTCGGGCAACTCCCACGTGGCCATCCTGGCGCGTGCCATGGGCGTGCCCACCGTCATGGGCGCGGTGGATCTGCCGTATTCCAAGGTGGACGGCATCGACCTCATCGTCGATGGCTACCACGGCGAGATCTTCACCAATCCGTCGCCGACGCTGATCAAGCAGTATGGCGACGTGGTGGAAGAGGAGCGCCAGCTGACCCAGGGCCTCGACGCCCTGCGCAGCCTGCCCTGCGAGACCCTCGACGGTCACCGCATGCCGCTGTGGGTCAACACCGGCCTGATGGCCGACGTGGCCCGTGCCCAGCAGCGCGGCGCCGAAGGGGTCGGGCTGTATCGCACCGAAGTGCCCTTCATGGTCAACGAGCGCTTTCCCAGCGAGAAGGAACAGCTCTCCATCTATCGCGAGCAGCTGGCCGCCTTCCATCCGGCGCCGGTGACCATGCGTACCCTGGACGTCGGCGGGGACAAGGCGCTGTCCTATTTCCCGATCAAGGAAGACAATCCCTTCCTCGGCTGGCGCGGGATCCGCGTCACCCTGGACCATCCGGAAATCTTCCTGGTGCAGACCCGCGCCATGCTCAAGGCCAGCGAAGGCCTGAACAACCTGCGCATCATGCTGCCGATGATTTCCGGCGTGCACGAGGTGGAGGAGTCCCAGCATCTGCTGCACCGCGCCTGGTGCGAGGTGCGTGACGAAGGCGTCGACATCCCCATGCCGCCGGTGGGCGTCATGGTCGAGGTCCCCTCGGCGGTCTACCAGGCCCGTGATCTGGCGCGCCAGGTGGACTTCATCTCGGTGGGTTCCAACGACCTGACCCAGTACCTGCTGGCGGTGGATCGCAACAACCCGCGGGTGGCCGATCTCTACGACTACTTCCACCCGGCGGTGTTGCAGGCGCTGCAACAGGTAGTGGACGGCGCCCATGCCGAAGGGGTGCCGGTCAGCATCTGCGGCGAGATGGCCGGCGATCCGGCGGCGGCGGTGCTGCTCATGGGCATGGGCTTCGATACCCTGTCGATGAACGCCACCAACCTGCCCAAGGTGAAGTGGCTGCTGCGCCAGGTCACCCTGGAAAAGGCCCGCGAGCTGGTGCAGCAGATGCGCCAGATCGACAATCCCCAGGTCATCCACAGCGCCCTGCACCTGGCCTTGCGCAATCTCGGACTGGGCCGGGTGATCAACCCGGCAGCCAGCGTCCAGAGCTGAGCGTGTCAGGCGGGAAGGCTGCTTCCCGCCTGACAGGTAGCGGCGTACCATGCCGCCTCTTGCGCCCGAGGTGATGATGGATCTCTTGCTCTTCCTGGTGCTCGGCGCCTGCGCCGGGCTGCTGGCCGGTCTGTTCGGGGTCGGCGGTGGCCTGATCATCGTGCCGGTGCTGGTCTACAGCTTTACCGCCAAGGGCCTCGATCCGGACATCCTCACCCACCTGGCGGTGGGCACCTCGCTGGCCACCATCGTCTTCACCTCGCTGAATTCCGTCTGGGCCCACCATCGACTCGGCGCCGTGCGCTGGCGGCTGTTCGCCTGGATGGCCCTGGGCATCGTCTTCGGCAGCGCCTTGGGCGCCCTGACCGCCGCTGCCATCCATGGCCCGCTGCTGCAGAAGATCATCGGCACCTTCGCCATTCTCATTGCCCTCCAGCTGGCGCTGGACCTGCGCCCCAGGCGCCAGGCCGGCGAGCCCGGCAAGCCGACGCTGACGGTGGCGGGGGCGGTGATCGGCTGGGCCTCGGCGATCTTCGGCATCGGCGGCGGCTCGCTTACCGTGCCCTTTCTGGTCTGGCGTAGCCTGTCGATGCAGCAGGCGGTGGCCACCTCGGCGGCCTGTGGCCTGCCCATCGCCCTGTCCGGGGCGCTGTCCTTCATCCTGGTCGGCTGGCAGCAGCCGGGTCTGCCCGCCTGGAGTCTGGGCTATGTCTATCTGCCGGCCGTGCTGGGCATCGCCCTGACCAGCATGTTCTCGGCCCGTTTCGGTGCGCGACTGGCCCATCGCCTCTCGCCCCGGCTGCTCAAGCGCCTGTTCGCCCTGCTGCTGTTCGGCGTCGGTCTCAACTTCCTACTCTGATCCCTTTCAAGGAGGCACCATGCTGCCGTATCCGCAAATAGACCCGGTGGCCCTGTCGCTGGGGCCGCTGAAGATCCACTGGTACGGCCTCATGTACCTGGTGGGGATCGGCGGCGCCTGGTGGCTGGCCAAGCGTCGGCTCAATCGCTTCGATCCGCGCTGGACCAGCGAGACGCTGTCGGATCTGGTGTTCTGGGTGGCGCTGGGGGTTATCGCTGGGGGGCGACTCGGCTACGTGCTGTTCTACAACCTGGCGGAGTACATCGCCAATCCGACGCTGATCTTCGAGGTCTGGAAGGGCGGCATGTCCTTCCACGGCGGCCTGCTCGGGGTGATCCTGGCGGTCTGGTGGTTCGGCAAGCGCCACAACAAGGGCTTCTTCGAGCTGATGGACTTCATCGCGCCGCTGGTACCCATCGGCCTCGGTGCCGGTCGCATCGGCAACTTCATCAACGCCGAGCTCTGGGGCAAGCCTACCGATGTCCCTTGGGCGATGATCTTCCCGCCCTACAGCGATCCGGCCCAGCTGCCGCGCCATCCGTCGCAGCTCTATCAGTTCGCCCTGGAAGGCGTGGCGCTGTTCGTCATTCTCTGGCTGTACTCGCGCAAGCCGCGGCCGACCATGGCCGTGTCCGGCCTGTTCGTGCTCTGCTACGGCATCTTCCGCTTCATCGTCGAATTCGTCCGGGTGCCCGACGCCCAGCTCGGCTATCTGGCCTGGGGCTGGCTGACCATGGGGCAGGTACTCTGCGTACCCATGGTGCTCGGCGGTGTCGCGCTGATGGTCTATGCCTACCGCCGTGCGCCGCAGCCGGTCGTCCGCGCCGAATGACGTCTGGGGGCCGCCCGCATGACAAGTGCGGGCGGCCTGTTATAGTTCAGGGACCACCATTACAACCGCGCAAGGGATCAGCCGTATGAATCCGTTCCGTAGCCTGGCCGCCGTGCTGGCGCTGGCCCTGACGATGCAGGTCCTGCCGGCGCAGGCACAGCAGGCCCAGGGTGACGTCACCGAATATCAGACCGCCGACCAGGCGTTCGGTGAAGCCCAGGCTCCCGCCGCCTTTTCTATGATCGGCGATCTGCTGATCGCGCGACCGCTACTGATCGCCGCCACCGTGATCGGCGCGGGCGCGTTCGTGGTCAGTCTGCCGTTCACCGCCGCCGGCGGTAACATCGGCAAGGCCGGCAAGGCGCTGGTGGTCGAGCCGGGCAAGGCGGCC
>Ga0105251_10001795_pt1 | contig 17828 bp, 14 predicted proteins | sample KBSS64metaG_FD_80424 | JGI IMG/M metagenome (GOLD analysis project Ga0105251, IMG submission 80424) | Switchgrass rhizosphere microbial communities from Kellogg Biological Station, Michigan, USA - KBS S6-4 metaG | ecosystem: Host-associated > Plants > Roots > Rhizosphere > Soil | place...
CTCTCGGCCAAATACAAGCTTACCGAGAACGTCCGCCTGTTCGCCGACTGGGTCAACGTCAACAATGCCAAGTACTTCGCCTATCAGGACTTTGGCGGCGCCAAGCGGCTGCTGCAGTACGAGGAATACGGCCCGACCGTGAAGTTCGGCGCGCGGGTGACGTTCTGATGGCGCGCGTCTCTTCGATTTCGCTGGCTGCGGCTCTGGCGCTGCTTCTCGGGGGCTGTGCCAGCGTTCCCGGCAGCGCCGGGCCCGAGCCTGTCGCAAAGGCCTCCTACACGGCCGTAGACGTCGCCGCTCAGGGTGAGACCGAGCCGGTCGGCACCAGCAACGCCGATGCTGCCGACGATCCGGCGATCTGGCGCAATGCCGCCGATCCCGCCGCCAGCCTCGTGCTCGGCACCGACAAGAAGGCCGGGCTCTACGTCTATGGCCTCGACGGCAAGGTGCGCGATTTCGCGCCGGCGGGGGCGCTCAACAACGTCGACTTGCGCGAGGTCCGGCGTGCCGACGGGTCGGTCACGGTGCTCGTCGGCGCCAGCGATCGCTCCGACCGCGCGATCGCGAAGATCGCGCTGTTCACGCTCGACGGCACGCGGGCCAAGCTGACGTCGCTCAGCGCGCAGGCGTTCCTGCCGGCGGGCCACGCGCCGGCCGAGGCCTACGGCTTCTGCATGGGCGGTCCGCTCGAGCTCGGCGAACTGGCTCGCGCCTATGTGGTGCTCAAGGACGGCGAAGTCGCCGAAAGCCGGCTGGTCGAACGGGGAGGCGCGGTCGGCGCGCAGTACGTGCGCAGCGTCAAGCTGGCGACGCAGTCGGAAGGCTGCGTGGTCGACGATGCCGCGCACCGCCTCTACGTCGCCGAGGAGGACGTCGCGATCTGGCGCTTCGACTTGCGAACAGCACAACCCCCGGCGCAAGCGATCGCGCGCGTCGGCAAGCGCGATGGCCTCGTCGACGACATCGAGGGACTGGCCATCGGCCACCAGGGCGGTCGGACACTCCTGGTGGCCTCCAGCCAGGGCGACAGCGCCTACGTCATCTTCGATGCTGATACCGGCGCAAACCTGGGACGCTTCCGCATCCGGGGCGGTGCGATCGGCGGCACCAGCGATACCGATGGCATCGAACTGTCCCTGGGCGACTTCGGTCCTGCGTGGCCGGGCGGCCTGTTGGTCGTCCAGGACGGCGACAACGCGCCGCATGCCCAGAACTTCAAGCTGGTATCGTGGGATGCCGTTCGGACGGCGCTCGGCATGGATTGACGTGTTCGGGCATGGCCGCACTTCGCCCCTTGTCGCGGCTCTCGGCGGCGCGTGCGAAAGTGTCGTCGGGTTTTCGATGGCGATCATCGGCTCGCCGCATCAGGGTTGCGGCGTGGCCGAATGTACAGGGCAAGTTCAGCCGAGCCGGCCTCCCATGCCCCGATCACATGGAGGTCTTCATGAAATTGCTCAAACTAACCATGGCTTTGGCGATGGCGGCCAGCGGCCTCAGCGTTGCAGTGACAGCCGAGGCACACCCTGACCGGCACCGCTACGAACGGCGCTGGGACCATCGCGACTACCGCGATCATCGAAGGTACGAGCGCCGCCCGGATTACCGACGGTATGACCGCCCGCGGTATCGGAGCGCTTGGCGCTACCGCGATAACGATCGTCGCTGCTGGACGGAATGGCGCCACCACCAACGCGTGCGCGTCTGCCGCTGAGTCTCATGCTAAGAGAGGGCGCGCGTTGGCCTGTGATGAGCAGCCGACGGCGCCCGTTTCGCGGTGTTGTCGGCAGCACCTTCCGGCTTCGCCATTGTTCGCTCGCGTTGCGGGCGGTGAGTCGATGGGAGAGCGCGTGACGCTTCCCCCCGTTACGCCTGTAAACGGCAAGGCCGCTTGAAACTCAGCGGGCGCCCGTCAATAATGGCCGGGATAACTCGAAGAACAGGTGAGGCAAATGGGCGAGGAGGCCAAATTCCAGATCCTGAGAGCGGCTGACGGCTATCGCTATGCCGAAGAAGGTGTCCTCACCGACGATCCCTCTCCGGTCCAGGCGGCGGGCCTTGAGCGGATGCTTGAAGCCGGCGTGCTCGAAGGCGCCCAATTCACTTTGCTGTGCAACCTGCCGGGATTCAATCTAACCCATGTCTGGGCTAAGAAGGACTATCCGCTCGTTCTCCATTCTCACGATGTCGACTGTCTCTATCACATCGTCGCCGGCTCCGCCCGACTGGGGACGGAGGCGCTCGGCCTGGGGGACAGTTTCTTTGTCCCCGCAAACACTCCCTACACCTACACCCCCGGCGCGGAAGGAGTGGAACTTCTGGAAATCCGCCAGACTTGCCCCACCGAATTCAGAAACTTCGCCAAGGGTCAGGCCTTCTACGACAAGGCAGTCGCCACGATCATGGCCAACCGCGACCTCTGGCGCGCGGCAGCGAAGCCGCCCCGCAACGCCTGATCCCCGGGCGGCTCAGGCGACGCCCGTTTCCAGCACCGCCCCGGCTGCTCCAGTGACAGCGAGGCCGCAGCCCCGGCCTGGCTGATGACCAGGCCGGGGAACGTGATCAGCGCGCTCCGAACTTCATTGTTGCGGTAACGCCGAAAGTACGCGGCTCTCGTTGGCTGGCGGTAGAGAAGCCGAGGACCGGCAGCGTCAGACCCGCTACATAATCGCGCTTGTTGGTCAGGTTCTTCCCCCACACCGCCAGATCCAGCGCGCCGTCCATCACTGTAATGCCCGCCCGGCTATTGATGAGCCAATGCGCCTTGTCCGTAGCACCACGCAGGTAACCCGCAGCGTCAGCAGCTGAAGTCGGCGTCCCGGTCTGCGCGTCACGCAGCACACCGCCAGCATCCGTATAAAACGCAGCAGGCGATATGTTCATGTCAGACTGATAGGAGAAGTCCGCCCGTAGCAGGAACTTGCCGAAGTCAAAGTTGTGCGTCCAGGACGGCGAAACCGATGCCGTCCATTTCGGAACTCCGTAAAAGGCGTCGCGGCTGCGATCGAAGCCGTTGTCGATGAACCGGACATATTTCGGATGGGTGTAGCCAACCGTGCCGTCGAGCCGAAGACCGGCAGGCAGCGCCACGCTGGCTTCGAACTCGCCGCCGTAAACATCCGCCTGGCCGGGATTAAGGATCGCATTCGCCGTCGTCTTGCCGTCCGGAGACGTGATCGAAACCGACCGCTGGATATCTTTGAGAACCGTATAGTAGCCGGCGAGATTTACGCGAAGCCGGCGGTCAAAAAACTCGCTCTTGATACCGCCTTCGTAGGAAGTGGCCTTCTCAGGCTTGAAGGGCACGAAGCTGTCGGCGCTTGTAGAACGGATATTCTGGCCGCCGGAGCGAAAACCCTTCGACGTCTTGGCATAGACCAACAGCCCGTCGCGAACTTGATAATCGATGCTCGCCGTATAGGAGATACCCGAGAACGCGTCGCTGCGATATGCCGGGCAAACTGAGGCAACGAGGCAGAAGACGTTGTTGATCGTTGGCACAGTGCCCAGAGGGTACGCGCCATTATAGGACGACAACCGCTTGTCGTCGACCGAGTAGCGGATTCCACCCGTGATCGCGAGCGCGTCGGAGACATGATAAGTAGCTTGTCCGAAAACGCTCTGGCTGTCGTTTTTGATTTTCCCGTAGTACAGCAGACCAGCGGTATTAATTGGCGTAATCGCCTGGGAAACGCTCCCATCATTGCCGCTTTCGTGAAAGTAGTACATTCCCGCAGCGAAATCCAACCGGTTATCGAGCGCTTTGCCTGTCGCTACGAGCTCAATCGAATATTGAGAAAGATCGGCACGATTATTGTAAATACCCGGCAGTCCTGCGCCCGGCCCTTCATCGAGAATGGCGAACCGCGAGCCATCGTTGTCGCTCATGCTTTCAGATCTTACCTTGCGGTACCCGGCTATCGCTTTGATCGCACCGAATGACGTGTCGAGCGTAGTCGTCATGCCATAGGTCTGCGTCTTCACGTAGGAGACTGGACCGGTGTTCAAGTCTGCCGAATTGCCGCGGTTCTTTGCAATGCTGTCATTGAAAAGCTCGGATGCCCGCGCCTGGCACGCGGCGCCGACACCGGTTGGGTTGAAACAGCCGAGGACGCCTGCCGTTGCAAGACCATCCACTTCCGCGACCGTCGAAATCGCCGAGGGGCTGCTGGGCGATGCGTAAATCAGTCGTTGCGGTTCACTCCGCGTATTCGAGCGATACCACTCGCCCGACAGAACGATGCTGAGGGTCTCGGTAGGCTTAACCAGCAGCTTGGATCGTACGGTATAATTGTTGATATTGCCAAGCTTGCCGCCATTGTTGATGTCACGGATGTAACCATCGCGCTTGTTAAGCTGACCAGCGACGCGGACCGCCAGCTTGTCATCGATCAGAGGCACATTGATAACGCCAGTAATCGCACGTTGGTCAAATCGACCGTAGGTGCCCGACACCAATCCCGACACCCCGTCAAAGTTCGGATCGTTCGTGTTGAGGAGGATCGCACCGCCGGTAGTATTGCGCCCGAACAGCGTTCCTTGCGGGCCCTTCAGGACCTGCACACCCTGAATGTCCAGCAGATCGGCGTTCGCACCGTAGGCCCGGGCCCAATATAGTCCGTCAACGTAGACGCCGACCGCAGGATCCTGACTCGCAATCGGATCCTGGTTGACGAGCCCGCGTATCGTAAAGACCGCTCCAGCCGATGTGGCGGTGCTGTAGTTGATTTGCAGGCCGGGCGTCAGCAGCGCGACATCGGCCACTGAGCGCGCATTCTGCTGTTGAAGCTGAGCAGCCGAAAATGCGGTGATTGCAACGGGAACCGACTGGAGATTTTCACTGGTGCGTCGTGCCGTCACCACGATGTCACCGAGACCCGCCCCATCGGACGCCGGCTCCACTCTTGACGCCGGCTCAGCCGCGGGGGGCGCATCCGTCGTTGCTGCGGGGGAGCCCACCGATTCGGGCCCTCTGACCTCCTGCGCCATCGCTGCCTGACCTGAAAGGGCCACACCCAACACCCAAACCGATGCCGACAATCCCATAGCTTTTAGCACTTTTATCCTCCCGTGCAGGTTTCTCGCCCCATGCTCGGCGGCCTGCATCCATGTCAATCACCTAATTGACAGATGCGTCACAATTAGCGAATAAATCGGCGGATTTCCTCGGCGCGGCGTAGGCCGTGCCGTCGCCGGCGTCAGCTGTGCGCCCCGGTCATCTGGTTTGCAGGTGGGCCGGTCCGACGCTTGCCCGTCAATGGAAAGCCCTTCGATGCGCTCGACGCGCACCAACCTCACGGTTCGTGCACGCCCCAAGCGAGCCAAACAGTCCGCCCACGGTGAGAAGCGCCAGGGCCAGCCGCGATGACGCGGCAAGGCGGCGAATGTCTTCAGCCTTGATACGAGGCGTTCAACCGCGTTTCAGGCAGGTGCTGAAGAACGGTCTGTGCGCCCACCGGTCAGTGACGCACGGCTGCGATCGGCGTCACATAGCCGCTCCCTGTGCCTGCTGCGCGCGACTGGTAGCATGGTGAGCAGCATCCACCCTGACCCTTGCCGGCGCCCGTCGCCTGAGGCGACTGCCTCGCCATCTCGCCGAGACTCTCCGGCCCAGCAGCGCTGTCTGTCTGGGCCGGGGACCGGCAGGATCGATCAGCTCGCGATCGTCACCCAGCGCCGCTCGACGGACGAGATTGCGGCAGCCTCGACCACTTCGTGCACGTGGAGCGCTTGTTCGAAATCCGGCGCGGCACGGCCCTTGCCTTCCACCTCACGCAGCATTGACGCGTAGATGGAAGCCATTGGGAAGACCCCCATTCGCGGCTCGTCGGCATGTGCGGAAATTCCGGGCAGCGCCTTGAGCCTTTCAGGGACCTCGATCTCGTGCTCGTTGAGGACCATGAATTCGACATCATCGCTGCGGAACAGCTTGCAGCTGTAGCTTTGCGGAAAGATGGTCGAAACTGCCGCGAGACGCCCCTTCGTTCCCCACACGTCGATCCGGAATCCCGGACCGTCGACCATGGTCCAGACGGTTTGCAGCGTCCCCGAAACACCGCTACGCAAGCGGAGGATATTGTAACTTGTGTCAGGTACCTCGGGCTTTATCGCAGGACCGTCTTCCATCTTCCACTCGCGCAGACGCAGCGACTGGTCAGATACGATTTCGCTGACCGGCCCAAGCAAATGGACCAGCAGGTGGAGGGCATGGCTGCCGGTATTGCGCATCGCGCTCGCGCCGTTCGCAGGGTCCCCAAACCAAGTATAGCCAGGAGTGTAGGTCCGCGCATCGGTGAAAAGACCGGAGTCGAAACGAATGTTGAAACCTTGAATATCGCCGATCTGGCCCTGATCGATGAGTTCCTTCATGTAGACCATCGCCGGCGCCGTCTGAATGAACGCGTCGACCGCCGCTACCTTGCCCGACTTCCGGTGCAAATCCGTCAGCTCACGAGCGGCGGCAAGGTTGTGAGCGAACGGGATGCCCTGATAGACATGCTTGCCGGCGGCGAACGCCGTTTTGACCATGTCATAGCGCAGCGGTGGCCGCGTGCCGCAATCGATGAGATCGATGTCGGGATCCTCGGCCATGGCCCGGTAATCCCAAAAACAGCGTGCAAAACCATGATCGCGGGCGGCAGCCTCGGCCGTCTCTCGCCGAGACGTGCAGATGGCCACCACCTCGACACCCTCGACCGACCGCCATGCCGGCAGGTGAGCCTGGACACCCCAAGCGGCGCTGATGATTCCCACTTTAAGCGGACGTCGCGACATGAGGTCTTTCTCTCCTGATTGTTTTCATCGAGGCTGATAGCGGCGACCTGGTTTTGGCACGCCGCAAAAGCGCTGGCGATCGATAGGGTTTAATAGACAGGTTCGTCAATTCGCTTTCCACATCGCCCCGGGAGCGAGCCATGCGACGGGGCGCATCCAGGCAGGCCCGAGCAGATTAGAGGTCGGTCATCTTCCGGATAGTGCGTCGAAGGTGGCGAGATCGGCGATGCCGGATTATGGACGGCGCTGAAAGCCTGGATCGCATTTTTCACCATCGCGGCGGCACCATCGGATCGTCTACGCTGTTGCCGTCGGCTAGCACCGGGAAGTCGTAACACCTTGACCGAACGGTTGTTGAAAAATCCGAACTGCGGCAAGGCATCTAGCAAAGAGAGGAATGCGCTGTGAACGAAGCATCGGACATTATAGCCACCACGGCCATTAACAGGTTAAAGGCGCGGTATTTTCGTTATATGGATACGAAAGACTGGCGTGCTTGGCGCGATCAATTCACCGATGACGCAGTCTTGATCATCGATCACGCCGTGTCGGTAGAGGGTGCCGACGCGCGGACGGACCCACCGATCACAGGAGGTGACGCGATCGTCGCTCACGTCCGGTCCATCATCGGCTCGGCGAGCACCGTCCATCACGGACATATGGCCGAGATTGACATTCTTTCAAACGTCACCGCGCGCGGGGTCTGGGCGATGGAGGATATTGTGGAGTGGCCGGACGGGCGGCAGATACACGGCTATGGACACTATCACGAAGGGTACAGGCTGGTTAGCACATCCTGGAAGATAGCGCGACTTCAGCTCACGCGTTTACGAATCGACTTCAGCGGGCCCTGGCAGGAGGATCCGCGGCGAGTGTGACCTGCCCCCCGATCCCGGAGCTGGTCCAGGCATGCGGGAAGCAGGTCGCTATCGCCCCAGGTGTTTGTCAAAAAAGCGCCAGATGAGAGCATCGGCTTCCTTCGCTTCGGGCGCTCCTGCGAACAGGAATACGTCTCCGTGGCCGAGACCTTCCAGAACGAGAAGCTCCGTCTCTGCTCCAGCCTGCTTGAGCGCCACATTGCTGGCGAGAAGATTGCTCAAAGCAACATCCCGTGTGCCAGAGACAAGTAAGGTCGGAGGAAAATGCGAGAGAACAGATAAAGAAATCCCAGGTACTGCCAGGGGATTTTTTGCATCTGAAGCGGAAAGATAATAACCGCTCATTCCCTCGCCGATGCGTTCGGCAGGATATGGCAACTGCCGGTTCAAAACTGGCGCAACATAGCTTGAATCGCCGCCCGTCCAGAAGCCGGGCATCAGTCCGGAACAGAATATCCCGATGGCTCCTGGACGCGGCAAGTGCTGCTTTTGAAGCCACGCGGTGGATTGCGCTGTCAGGGCACCGCCGGCAGAGCAGCCGAAAATGCCGATGTTTTCTGGTTTGTATGTTTTTAGAAGCGCACGATATACTTGTTCGACATCCTGGCTTGCCGCCGGGAACTTGTTTTCCGGTGCAAGCCGGTAATCTACAGCCACGACCTTTATCCGGCCTTCGCCTGCCAGGGGTAGCGATTCGACCTGCCCGGCGGCACCCCCGCCGCCGGTGAAGAAGCCCCCGCCGTGCAAATTGATAAGAACGCGGTGACGATTTTTGGCCGCAATGCCGGCCCTGGGAACGATGACATCGGTGGGTACGCCGTTCATCGTAACGCGCTGAATGGTAGCGGGATAGATCTCCTGCCAGCGCTTGACGACCGGTTGCGCCATTTCCAGGGATGCCGCGCGCGCGCGCTCGACGAGATTTTGCCCAGGATCGAATTTCGGATTGTGTTCGATCCTCTCGATCAGCAGGCGCTTCGCCTGTGCGCTGAGCAAATCGGACGTAGGGATCACAACATCCTGCGCGTGTATTGTCCCATCTGCATCCATCGTCGGGCAAGTCTGCTGGGCCGAGACGGCGCCGGACGTGGCCAAAATCAAAGTGGCGGCAAAGGAGAGGGTCGATCTAGCGCGCATTTTAATCCCCCAAGGAGGCGTTCATTCGACTGTCGATCCATGTCAGCGGCCAGCCCCAAGTTGCGCATGATCATCACGCGGGCATTCGGATACATTTGGCGTCGTGCATCGCCCAGATCATGGCTTGGCAGGCTTGCGCGTCGCCCCGAAGCGTTTCCACCGGTCAGCCCCGACTTCACCGAATTCCCCGGTGGTGAAGATGGCCGGGATCGGCGGGCCTGAAGCGCCGGTGGTAAGGTCTCTGGCCATTGACCTGCCCTCCCCCCGGTCCCTCATGCTATGGAGAGTCTGCCCACAAGGAAGGAGCAGACGCATGAGGCTGAGCCGTTTCACTGGGGCGCAGATTACCGGGGTGACCAAGGAGAAAGAGGCAGGGCTCGCGACCGTGGAGGTTTGCCGCAAGCACAGGCTGGCACGTCAACCTGAGGCGGCTCATGGCCATGGCAAGCCGGACAATGCAATCCTGAAGGACCTGCTGGGAAAAAAGGCTGAAGTCCCCAGGCCGAAAGTACGACATGGCGCTTGGTGTGATGTGGGACTACCAGGTTTGGAAGCGACGAGCCTGCGCGCTGATTGGCCCCGATCCCCAGACGGTCAGGCGCCCCCCTGCCCGATCCCAGCAATGCGGGAGATCGCAGGGCAGCGCCGGGGGTCGGCTAAGGATTGTCAGTGCGGCGACGCAGCCGCCACAAGTGTGCCCGGGGCAGACGAACGCCAGTACGAAGCACTTCGCATTGCTGAACGCCGTCATCACTTTGCGGCGATGATCGGCGTTGCGCGCATGCCCGGCATTTGTGTCGCCCGAGCTTGGCGCACAAGCTTTTTGCCTCCCTGGCCCGCGACGACTTGGGCCGAGCCGGAATCGAATTGGATCACTAACAATATAATATTGTATGGTTTTCTGAACTCTTGAAATTCCTGTCCATCAATCGAACCATCAAAGCAGATTTCAATCTGGGTTCAATTCCGAATGCCGGAATCGAACTGATTTCTGGCGCTATCCGCGAATCGGATTTGGTATTCGCCTGCACCCAAAAAATGGTGAGGGGAAGGGCCAAAACCCACCGCTGTTCCGGTCGCGTAAGGATTCGGGTCAGCGGATCCGAATCTGCCGTACGTTCACATCGGCAGGGCAAATTCTGGATCGACGTGGTGTGGGACAAAAACGTCTTCCCGGCACGTTCTGCTGAGCGACAGCCATAGCCAAATTCGGCCATTCGTGGAGCGGTGTTGGTTGTACCACCAACGGCGCAAAATTGGTGGAGTGCGGTAGGTTAGATTGCGAGAGGGCAGGAGGATGGCGATCGCTGCCGTCCTGGAAGGATGGTGTTTTAGGAACCTCATTTCATCGTCAGCGATCGGATCGGCCGCTGCAAACCAATTAGCCGTGGAAGCGGACGGTCCGTACGCCACCAGGCAAGAGGTCAGCCGGTACTCGGAGCCGGCGGCAGCTTCCGGGCGTGACGTCGTGCCAACCGAATGACGGCGGGGGTCGTCACGCGTGAGCACCAATGTCGGGAGCACCTGCGGACGTGTGCGCGTGCGACGCAGCGTTCTCGCGACCTGGCCTGATCTTGTACCAGATCGCATAGAGCGCCGGCAGGAACACCAGCGTCAGCGCGGTGCCGCCAATGGTGCCACCGATCAGCGTGAATGCCAGCGATCCCCAGAACACCGAGAAGGTCAGCGGGATGAACGCAAACACTGCGGCGAGCGCGGTCAGAATCACCGGTCGGGCGCGCTGGACGGTCGCTTCGACCACGGCGTGGTACGGCGCGAGACCATCGGCTTCGTTCTGGTGGATCTGCCCGATCAGGATCAGCGTGTTGCGCATGATGATCCCGGCTAGTGCGATCAGGGCCAGGATCGCGTTGAAGCCGAACGGCTGGTTGAACAGCAGCAGCGTCGGCACCACGCCCACCAGCGCCAGCGGCGCGGTCAGCAGCACCATCACCATGGCCGATATCGAGCGAACCTGGAAGATGATCACCACCATCATCAGGATGATCATCAGCGGGAAGACGGCGCCCAGCGCGACGTTCGCCTTGCCGGCTTCTTCCAGCGCGGCGCCGGTCTCGATCTTGTACCCGGCGGGCAGCGCGTCGACGATCGGCTTGATGTCGGCGATGATCTGGGTCGAGATGTCCGGGGGCTGGAACTCCTCGCCGATATCGCCGCGCACAGTGATTGTGGTGTAGCGATCGCGGCGACGCATGATCGGGTTCTCCATGCGGATCTCGACCCTGCCGATCTGCTCGAGCGGCACGCGCTGCCCGGCGCTGCCGGTCAGAGTAAATGCGCTCAGCTTGGCGGGATCGAGACGGTCGGCCCCGGCGCTGCGCGCGACGACTTCGACCGAGCGGATGTCCTCCCGGATCTGGGTGACGGGCGCGCCGGTCAGCAGGAACTGGAGCTGCTCGGAGGCATCGTGCGAAAACAGACCGATCGCACGCAACCGGTCCTGGTTGAGCACGAAATGCACGGTCGGCACCCGCTCGCCCCAGTCGGTGTTGACTTGCCGCATGGCGCTGTTCTTTTGCATCACCTGGCGCACCTGCTCGGCGATCGCGCGGACCTTATCCTCCTGCGGACCCATGACGCGGAAGGCGACGGGGAACGGCGAGTATGGGCCGAACACGATCTGCGTCGCCCGGATGCGCGCGCCGGGCACAAGGCCTTGGGCCGCGACTTCGCGCACGCGCAGCTTTAAGGCCTCGCGGTCCCTTTCGCTTGGGGTCAGAACGACGATCTTGGCGAACGAGGGATCGGGCAGCTCGGGCGACATCGCCAGGAAGAAGCGCGGCGCGCCCTGTCCGATATAGCTGGTGACGATCTTCGCCTCGGGCTGCTTGCGCATCCACTCCTCGACCTTGGCGACGGCGGCACCGGTTGCCTCGATGCTGGTGCCCTCGGGCATCTGCACCTCGACGAGCACTTCGGGCCGGTCGGAGATGGGAAAGAACTGCTGCTTGACGAAGCCCATGAAGAAGACCGCCACGACGAACAGCGCCACCACGATCACGGCGACAGCCTTCTTGTGGTCGATCAGCGCCGAAATGGTGGAGCGCAACCGATTGTAGCGCGGCGTGCCGTAGATCGCGGCGTGTCCGCCTGCGATGGGCTTGATGTCGGGCAGCAGCTTGACACCAAGGTATGGCGTGAACACCACCGCGACCACCCACGAGGTCAGCAGCGCGAAGCCCACCACCCAGAAGATGTTGCCGGCGTATTCGCCCGCACTCGACTTGGCGAAGCCGACCGGCATTAGCCCGATCGTGGTGACCAGCGTGCCCGCCAGCATCGGCGCGGCCGTGTGCCCCCAGGCGTACGTGGCGGCGGTGACGCGGTCGAAGCCCTCTTCCATCTTCACCACGATCGTCTCGATGATGATGATCGCATCGTCGACCAGCAGGCCGAGCGAGAGGATCAGCGCGCCCAGCGTGATCCGGTCGAAGTCGCGCCCGGTCGCTAGCATGATCACGAAGACCCCCGCCAGCGTCAATGGCACCGCCATGGCCACGACGATGCCCACGCGCCAGCCCAGGCTGATCAGGCTCACCGCGATCACCACCGCGAGCGCGACGAAGAACTTCAGCATGAACTCGTCATAGGCTTCGGTGATGTTCACCGCCTGGTCGGTGACCTTGGTGAACGAGAGGCCAAGCGGCATCTCACCCGAGATCGCCTGCGCCTCGCGATCGAGATCCTTGCCGAGCTGAAGGCCGTTGTAGCGCTCCTTCATCACCACACCGAGTTCGAGCGATGGCTCGCCCTGGTTGCGGATCAGGAAGCTGGGCGGATCCTCGTAGCCGCGCTTCACCTCGGCGACATCGGCCAGCTTGAGGGTGCGTCCGCCCACGACGATGGGCGTGTCCTTGATCTTCTGCAGGTCGTCCAGCGCGCCGTCCAGGCGGACCTGAACTTGCGGTCCGTTGGTGTCGATCGATCCGGCGGGCGTGACCAGGTTCTGGTCGTTGAGCGCAGCGAACACGTCGCGCGCGGAGACGCCCAGCGTGGCGAGCCGCACATAGGAAAACTCGACGTAGATGCGCTCGGGCCGCTCGCCGATGATGTTGACCTTCTTGACGCCGGGTACGTGGAGCAGACGCTGGCGCAGGTCTTCCGCCTGCCGCACTAAAGCGCGCTGCGGCTCGCCCCGCGCCTTGAGCGCGTAGAGCGCGAAGGTGACATCGCCATACTCGTCATTGACGAACGGACCCGACACGCCGCGCGGCAGCCGCTGCGCTTCGTCGGCGAGTTTCTTGCGCGCCTGATAGAACTCCTCGGGCACTTCGGCCGGCGGTGTCGGGTCTTTGAGGGTAACGGTGGTGAAGGCGAGCCCGGGACGCGTGAAGGTCTCGGTGCGATCGTACCACTTGAGCTCCTGCATCCGCTTTTCCAGCGGCTCGGCGACCTCCTCTTGCATCTCCTGCGCGGTGGCGCCCGGCCAGGTCGAGATGAAGGTCATCGACTTGATGGTGAACGTCGGGTCCTCAGCACGGCCAAGGCTCAGGAAGGCGAACAAGCCCGCCGCCGAGATCGCGATGATCAGAAACAGCGTGACCGCGCGCTCGCGTACGGCAAGCGCGGAGAGGTTGAAGCCGCTCACTGTGCGGCGACCTGGCTTGAGGCGAGCTGGGCCGCGGCAGGCTGGTTTTCGGCAACGCGCACCGCTTCGCCCTGATGAAGCAAGTGCGCGCCCAGGGCGACGAAGCGCTCGCCGGGCCTGATCCCGCCGCCGATCGTCGCGCTCTCCTCACCCAACGCGACGATCCGCACCGGTCTCCAGGCGACTTTCAGCGGACGTCCGCCGACGATCCAGACGCCGGGCCCATGGCCGTTATCGTAGAGCGCCGCCAAGGGTACCTGCATCGCCCACTGCGCCTTTGGGTCAGTCAGGCCGATGGTGACGGTGGCGCCGAGTGGCGCGTTTGCCGCCGGACCTTCGAGCACATAGCGCGCCTCGAACGTGCGGGTCTGCGGGTCGGCGGCGCTCGAGAGTTGCCGCAGTCGCGCCGTGCCCGCAGCGGGGGCGGCGAACACGCTGGCGGACGCAGTGGAGCCGATCGCAGGGCGAACCGTCTCGGGTAGGTTGATCGTCGCCTCGCGCGGACCGGCATGGGCGAGGCGCACCACGGTCTGGCCGGCGGCGACGACCTGCCCCGGCTCGCCTAATGTCTCGACCACGACGCCGCCCGCGTCGGCCAGCAGCACCGAGTAGCCGGCCTCGTTGCGGGCGACGCCCGCTTGCGCCTGGGCGGCCGCGAGTTGCGCGCGCGCGGCGTCGGCAGCGGCCTTGGCCTGATCGTAGGCGGACGCGGAGACCGCACCGGCCGAAACCAGGTCACGATATCGCTTCTCGTCTGCTGCGGTCTGGAGCGCCCTTGCTCGCGCCGCCGCGACAGTGCCGGACTGGGCCACCGTCGCCAGCGCAAGGTCGGTGCGGTCGATGCGCATCAGCGGCTGGCCACGATGAACCGTCTGCCCGGTATCCACCAGCCGCTGGACGATCTTGCCGGGAACGCGAAAACCCAGGTCGCTCTGCACACGCGCCGAGACCACTCCGGTGAATTCGCGCTGGCTTATGCCGCCGGTCCCGGCGACGGCGACACGCACGAGCTGCGGACCAACCCGAGGGTCGGCCGGCGCTTTGGAGCATGCCGACAGCGCGAGCGTCGCGACGATGAGGGCAAGGATGGAACCGGATTGCGTGAGGCGTGACATCGAGCGCTCCCAAATGGGTTGCGCTATTTCTGAGGACCAGTGACCGTTATGTCAATAAGTCACAGGTCACAAAAATGAAGGATCACGGCGCGAGGCTGCGCAACACGAGACTGGTCACCTCGTTGGCACCATCGGGTACCGCATCGAGATTGTACTGGAGCATGACCGGGTTCATGAACGGTTGGTAGACCTGCATGATGGCGCGCACCGCCTCGTCGAGCGGCGTCTTGCGCTCGAATTCTCCCGACGTGCGTCCTTCCTGGATGATGCCGGCCAGGATAACGCTGACCTCTTCCATGTAAGCAGTGGCGGAAGGCCACATTTCCGCACAAGAATAGGCCGCGATCTCGTACAATCGCTCATCTTGAAACGCGATCTCGGTAGTCTTCTGCGTGATCGTGCGAAGCATACGACGCAGCTTTTCGGTCGCACTCTTGCTTTCGGCCAAGGCCTCGTAGACCGCCGATGTCACCGTGCCGAGACATCTGCTGCAGATCGCTTCGCCGATCGCCTGCTTCGATTCGAAGAACTTGTAAATATACGCCTTGGAGAAGCCGATCGCCTTGGCGAGATCGGCAACCGTGGTCTTGCCGTAGCCATAGCGGCTGAAGTGATCGTCGGCCGCTTCGATGATCTGATCGCGGATGTTGTGATCGGCGGGGCCGCGCTGGCCCGCTCCGGGGGTGGCGTTAAGGTCACTCATCCGCCCTACATAGTTGGACAAGCCAGCATTGACAACGAGTGACCAATACATATAATGGTCACAGAAATTGTCGTGATCGGGGCCTACATGCGCGTATCCACCGTGGCTACTGCTCTCCTGGCGTCCAGCCTGCTCGCCGGCTGTACGGTCGGACCCGACTACCGCCGGCCCACGCTCGCAGCCCCGACTACGTTCATGGGCGCCACGGCGGTAACCGCCCGAACCCCCTCCAGCGCGAGCGTGGCTGGCGATGATGCCTGGTGGTCGCGCTTCGGCGATCCGATCCTGACCGATCTGGTCGGCAAGGCGCTCGACCAGAACCTCGACATCGCGCAGTCGATCGCGCGCGTGACCCAGACTCGCGCGGGTCTCCGGCAAGCCAATGCGGCGCTGCTGCCATCCGGGACGACCTCGGGCTCGGCCGCGGCTCAGAAGCTGTCGCAGGACACGCTGCAGGGCCGCCAGCTCACCGCATTCGGCGTGGGCCGCAACGTCGAGAGCTACGAAGCCGATCTCGGCGCGAGCTGGGAGGTCGACCTGTTCGGCGGGCTGCGCCGCGACCGTGAAGCCGCGTTCGACGAGTACCAGGCCTCGCGCGCGGGCGTCGCCGCAGCACGACTGTCGGTCGCCGCCCAAGTCGCCGATACCTACATCGCCATTCGTGGATTGCAGGCGCGCATGGCCGTCGCCGCCAAGCAGGTCGCCACCCAGCAGCGCCTGGTCGATACGGTCGGCCTGCAATACCGTAAGGGCGTCGCCGCAGAGCTGCAGCTGCGCCAGGCGCAAGGCGTCCTGGCACAAGTCCAAGGCACAGTGCCGATGCTTCGGATCGCGCTCGATGGCAGTCTGAACGCGCTCGACGTGCTGATGGGCGCGCAGCCCGGCACCTATCGCGCGCAGCTCGCCGCGCCCGTCGCGATCCCCCATGCGCCGGCGATCGCCGCGATCGGGAGTCCCGCGGACCTGCTGCAGCGCCGCCCCGATCTCATCGTCGCCGAGCGCAGGCTCGCGGCGTCGAACGCGCGCATCGGTTCCGCGATTTCGGAGTACTACCCGAAGTTCTCGCTGAGCGGCCTGCTCGGCACTGCCGCGACCGGCCCCTCGAACCTGCTGACCGGCAGCGCGACGCAGGCGCAAGGCGTGTTCGGTCTGCGCTGGCGCCTGTTCGATTTCGGGCGTGTCGACGCGGAGATCGCCAGCGCGCGCGGCGCCAACGCCGAAGCGCTGGCCGCGTACCGCCTGGCGGTGCTGCGCGCGTCCGAGGACGTGGAAAACGCCTTCTCCGCGCTGGTCAATCGCGAGCAGCAGCAGGCCATCCTGACGGACGGGGAGACCGCGCTCGCCCGTGCCCAACAATCATCGATGGCCGCCTACAAAGGCGGTGTGGTCAGCTTGATCGAGGTTCTGGATGCCGACATACGCCTTCTGCAGACCCGCGATTCCCTGGCGCAGGCCCGCACCGAGTCCGCTCGCGCCGCAGTCGCCTCCTTCCGCTCTCTCGGTGGCGGATGGGATTTCACAAACCCTGATACGAACGGCCGCGCTGCGCTTTGATGCAAAACGCACCTGCCGGACCCGCACTGCGCTGACGGTGCCGACAAACAGACGCGCCACTATCGACGAAGCCCATGGAGGCTCGATCGCTTGAGGTTAGTCAGATGGACATGATCAAGAACAATATGGACGGACTCGACAGTGTCGGACAGCTTCGCGCGCTGCTGCCGGCCGGCATCCAGCGCCCTGTCGCTAATACCATGAACTTCGCCCTCTTGAGGATCGAAGCGGATTTTGCAGTGTTCGAAGGCGCGCCGGAGCGATCAATCTACAACCCGATCGGCTCGCTACACGCGTGATACGTTGCAACCCCTCCTCGACAGCGCCTGCGGCTGCGCCATCCACTCCCGCCTTACCCCCGACCAAGGCTACGCCACGCTCGAGCTGAAAGTCAGCTACCCCGCCCACTCAGCGACATGAGCGGGCGAGCTCGCGAAGAAGGTCGCCTGCTCTCGTTCCGACGCCGGGCCGCATTTGCCGAAGCCAAGCTTATCGATGAACAGCGCAGACTCTGCGCTTCCGCAACATCAACGTTGCTGATCATCGACAAGAATCAGTCCTCTTCCAGGTTGCGCAACGCCTGGGTCAGAGAGCGATTGGATAGCCAAGCTCCGCCAAGTTGATCTGTCCGCGTGCTGAGTTGACCAGTTCGGGAGGTTGTCGCGATCCGCAGGCTGGCCGACATTAAGGACGGCTGCCGACCAGGGACGTTCTAATGCTCGATCGGCGGCTTTTGTCAGATCCGGACGCTCGCGCGATGACACGGGAACGGCGATACTTGGTCGTGAACGGTCCGCGTGTGGCACCTGTCAGGCAGGCGGCAGATCGATTAGCCCACAAGGTATCGGCCGGGTGTAATGCCGAAGTGCTTTGAAAAGGCGACAATGAAGGCCGCCAAGCTTTGATAGCCACAATCAAGGGCGGTCTCAGTAACGGTCGCGCCAGCTGACAATCCGGCGACGGCGTGAAGCAGCCGTGCCTTCTGTCGCCAAGCCTCCAGCGTCATTCCGGTTTCTCGCGGGAACACCCGTTGCAGCGTCCGGAGGCTGGCGCCGGTAAGC
>Ga0105251_10001799_pt1 | contig 17804 bp, 9 predicted proteins | sample KBSS64metaG_FD_80424 | JGI IMG/M metagenome (GOLD analysis project Ga0105251, IMG submission 80424) | Switchgrass rhizosphere microbial communities from Kellogg Biological Station, Michigan, USA - KBS S6-4 metaG | ecosystem: Host-associated > Plants > Roots > Rhizosphere > Soil | place...
ACAGCGACATTCATGAGAAGCATGGTGCGAGACTTCGTGGAGGCTGGAACGTCGGCGAATATATGCCACTGAAGTAGGCACCAAAAGCAGAAGTCTCTTAAATATAGAGGGGAAATTCTATTTCCCGTGTGCTACTTCAGTTCCGCGTCGCGCTGGTTGCCGAAAGGCCAGCGCAATCTTCGCGCGCCAGCCAGGTTCCCCTGCGATGCAAGGTTTCAGAGTTCGATGCGTGTGCCGAGCAGCGCGAGAAATTGCCTGATCCACGCGGGATGAGCAGGCCATGCGGGCGCGGTGACGAAATTCGCATCGGTCACGGCGTCGTCCACTGCGATATCTGCGAAGGTCGCGCCGGCGAGCCGCACTTCGGGCGCGCAGGCCGGATAAGCGGAAATGCGTCGTCCCTCGATCACGCCTGCGGCCGCGAGCACCTGCGCGCCGTGGCAGACAGCGGCGATCGGCTTGTTCGACCGCGCGAAATGGCGCACCAGTTCAAGCACGCGATCATCGAGTCGCAAATACTCCGGCGCGCGCCCGCCTGCGATCGCGAGGGCGTCGTAACCGCCCGGATCGACATCGTCGAAGCTCGCGTTGAGCGTGAAGCGGTGGCCGGGCTTCTCCGTGTAAGTCTGATCGCCCTCGAAATCGTGGATCGCCGTCTTCACGTAATCGCCGCGCTCTTTGCCGGGGCACACCGCATCGACCGTATGGCCGACGGCCTGCAGCGCCTGGAACGGGACCATCGTTTCATAGTCTTCGGCGAAATCGCCGGTGAGGAAAAGAATCTTCTTCGCAGCCATCGCTAGCCTCGTCAGGGGAATGGGTTGTCGGATGCACCGTGCGGCGAGCAAGGCGCACAACGCGGACCAGTCTACTATTCAGTTGCGCGTCGCATGCGACACGGCGGAGCAGCATTCCGGAGAGACTGCGCCCCGGCAGCGTATGATGTGCGCGAGTTTTTTGAGATCACGAAACAGGCAGAAGGTAACACCATGCAAATGACTCCCATGAGCCGCATCGCCGTGGCGCTCGCGGCGCTCGGCGTGCTGGCGGCGTGCGAGAAACACGACGCCACCGCGGGGCAAGCCGCGGGCGCATTCAACAACCTCGCGAGCCAGACCAGCCAGAAGTTCGACCAGGCGGCGAGCTATGTCGGCCAGAAGGTCGATGCGGCCAGGCAGTCGGCGCAACAGAATGTCGATGGCGCCGGATCGATGCCCGATGTGTCGGCGAGCAGCGTCGCCGCGACGGCGCGATCGAACTTCGACAGCGCGGCGAGCGCCACGAATGCCGCCATCGCCAATGCCGCGAGCGCGACGGGCGCCGGCCTGCAATCGGCGGGTCGCAAGCTGCAGGAATGGTCCGCGAACGGCGGCGCATCGAATCCGCAGGCGAGCGCGCAGGGCTCGGTCGCAAGCCCGGCCGCCGATGGCAGCGGCGCCCGCACCGAGATGGACAAATAGCGCGAGCCGATGCCGGCATCAGCGCTCATTCCTCTGAAAAAATCACGCGAATCGGCTTAACATTCCGTTACGTCCCCGTTGGGCGGTGTTCCTGTCACAGCCGCTAAACTGGCGGTCTTTCAGAATCGAGACCGTTATGAAGTCACGCAAGCTCGCGCCTGCACGCGCGGCGGCGTCTGTCGCGATCTCCTGGATGGCGGCGCGCGTGCGTTGCAGCGCCGCGCTCATGCACCATGCGTCGCGCGCTCTTTCGCTCGTCATGTCGTCGGTGCTTGCCGTGCTCGTCGCGTCGATCGCGTTCGCGGCGCCCGCCGCACAGGCGGCTCCCGCGCTCACGCTGCCCACTTTTCAGGAACTGATCACGCCGGCCGCGCCCGCGTCCGCGCCGGATGCCGCGTCTGCGCCCGCCATGTCCGATGCCGAGATGCTGCGCTCGCTCGACAACATCATCTCCACGCTCGACAGCGACAAGCAGCGCGCCGCGCTCGTCTCCCAGTTGAAGCACTTGCGCGATGCGAAGCGCGCTGCCGATGCCGCGGTTCCGGCGTCCGGCCCGGCCGCGGCTCCCGCGACGGCGGACGCCGCGGCAAGCAGCACGGCCGCCTCGGGCGCGACGCCGACGTCCGGCTCGACGGCCTCCTCGGTCGTGGCGACCATCGCGCAGAACGCGGGCCTGCTCGGAGCGATCGCGTCGGCGCTCACCAATATCGAAGCCGACGTGAAGCGCGGCAAGACGCCCTTCGCCTATTGGATCGGGCGCTTCAACGCGGCCGGCAACGAGCTTTTCACGATCGTCACGAGCCAGAGCCGCGAGCCGTTCGGCCGCACGCTCTTCAACTTCTTCGCGACGCTGGCGGGATGGGCCGCGTGCGCGATGACGCTGGTCTATCTGCAGCGGCGCGTGCAGGCGCGTTATGGCATCGGCGCCGGCCTGCACTCGAATCCGACGACGCGCGAGTTGCTGCTCTTCGCGCTGCGCCGTGTGGCGCCGTATCTCTTCGCGTTCTTCGCCGCGCTGACCTTCACGCACTACATGCCGCTTTCGCTCGGCCGCACGCTCGCGATGGTCACCGCGTACGCAATCGTCGCGGGCGCGGTGTTTTCCGCGATCTGCCTCATCATGTTCTCGCTGTTCGGCTCGGCGCACCGGCGCGTCGCGGTGAACCTGCTGATCCTTCGCGCGCGCCGGCTGCTCTTTCTGATCGGCACGCTCGGCGCGCTCGGCGACGCCGCCGCCAACTACGACGTCGCTCAGCAACTCGGCACCAATCTGGCCGGGCTCATCTCGACCTGCGCGAACATGGGCGCCGCGGGCCTCACCGCGTATTTCGCGCTCGCGTTCCAGCGCCCCGTCGCGCATCTGATCCGAAGCCGAAGCTACGAGCAGCGCAACACGCGCAAGGCCGCGACAGAAACCTTCGAAGTCGTCGCGTCGCTGTGGCAACTGCCGCTGCTGTTGCTCGCGTCGGCGTCGGTGGTGGCGACGCTGATGGGCATTGGCACGTCGGAGAATGTGTTGCAGATGGCGATCGCGACCGCGGGCCTGCTCGTCGTCGCGTTCTTTCTCTCCGCGATCATCGTGCGAATCACGCGGCCCAGGTCGCGCAAACCGCGCCGGCAATCGGCCTATGTACGCAGGCTCGTCAAGTTCGTCGGCACGATGATCGTGGTCGGCGTGTGGCTCGTGTTCCTTGAACTCTCGTCGCGTTTCTGGGGCTTCTCGCTCGCCCACATGGCCGAAGAGAGCGTTGCCGCGCGCGGCATCACGCACGCGGTCGCGATGATCGTGCTGACGTTCTTCGTCGTATGGCTGATCTGGATTCTCATCGACACCGGCATTCAGGAGGCGCTCAGGCCGGACGCGGCGCGGCGCGGCGGGCGCGGTCCGAGCATGCGCGCCCGCACGATGCTGCCGCTCGTGCGCAACGTCGTGTTCGTGTTCCTGCTGACGGTCGCGGCGATCGTCACGGCCGCCAACCTCGGCCTGAACGTGACGCCGCTGCTCGCGGGCGCGGGCGTGATCGGTCTTGCGGTCGGTTTCGGCGCGCAGTCGCTCGTCGCGGATCTGATCACGGGGCTTTTCATCATCATCGAGGACACGATTTCGGTTGGCGATTCGATCGAGGTCGAGGGCGGCCACGCGGGCATCGTCGAAAGCCTGACGATTCGCACCGTGCGCCTGCGCGACGGTCAGGGCGCGATCCACGCGATCCCGTTCTCGCAGATCAAGACGGTCAAGAATCTGTCGCGCGATTTCGCATATGCGGTGTTCGAGGTGCGCGTGCCGTTTACCGCCGACGTCGAGGAAGTGACGCAAATGATTCGCGAAGTCGGCGCCGATCTGATGGCCGATTTCCGCTACCGGCTCGAGATGCTGGGACCGGTCGAGGTGTGGGGGCTGGACCGCTTCGATCCCAACTGGATGGTCGTGAAGGGGCAGATCAAGACGCGGCCGCTGCAGCAATGGAGCGTCGCGCGGGCGTTCAATCTGCGCATCAAGCGCAAGATGGACGAGGCGGGCATGGAGATTCCCGTCCCGCAGATGCACGTGCAGATGACGCGCGATGCCATGCTCGGCGCCGACGCCGCCGAAGGGCGCGGGCGGCGCATCTGGACGGGCGAAGCGCCGCCGGCCGCACACGAAGAGGAACAGGCGGTCGGCCCGGGACTTTCGCGTGAGGCGAAGGTCGCGGCGGCCGCGGCGCGCGACGTTTCCCACGAGCCGCAGCCGGCGCCTCCGCCGACCGATCAGTCCGTGCCGATTCCGCCGCAGATTCCGACGGCCTCCGAGCCGGGGAAAGGCTGAGCTTTCTTCAGGCCGCCAGCAGATCGTTGACGTGCGTCGAGATCTGCTCGCCCGCGACGCCGTAGACATGCAGCGAGACGGCGCGCGCGGCGGCATCGGCGGGAAGGCCGAGCTGATGAATCGCGCCACGTCCCGCGTCCACATACGACACCGCGCCCGGCGGGCGTGGATGACGCCGCGTTTTAATCGCGCAGTGCTCGAGCGCGTCCCAGCGATAAAGCGTTTCTTCGAGCGTGCCTTCCATCACCGCATAGCCGCACCACGTTCGATGACCGTGCACCGGGCTCGCCTGGCCCGGCGCCCAGACGAGCGCGGCGATCGCATAGCGGTCGAGCGGATCGGCGGCGAGCAGATGGCGGCAATAACTCTGCGGATTGCTTGCGCGCTGATCCGGACGCAACAGGCCCGGATCGGCGATCGCCCGTTGCAGCGCCAGGCGCACGCGCTGTCCGAACGAAGCGCGCGGCCCCGTTTCGGCGGCAGAGAAAGCGGCATCCAGCTCGCGGCATAGTTGCTCGAGCGCCGCGCTCTGGCGGGAAGCCGGACCGGAAGCCGGCGCAGCCGGAGAAAAGGGCCGCGCCGGGCGGCTGACATGTTCAAGTTGCATAGTGGAAGGGCCGTCTCTTCGTTGTTGCCTGTTGCACTCATTTATACCGGCTTGCCTCCAGAATAAGTTTCCATATAATTTCGCTCGACCATCGAGAAATAGAATAATTTCCTATAAGGGGTGCAGCATGGGAATGGACCTCATCGACCGCAAACTGCTCGAGTTGCTGCAGAACGACGTGACGATGCCCATCGCGGAACTCGCGCAACGCGTGAATCTGTCGCAGACGCCGTGCTGGAAGCGCGTTCAGCGCCTGAAGGAAACGGGCGTGATCCGGGCGCAGGTGGCGCTATGCGATCCGAAGAAACTGGGCGTCGGTACGACGGTGTTCGTCGCGGTGCGCACGAATCAGCACACGCAGACGTGGGCGGAGGATTTCACGCGCGCGGTCCGCGACATTCCGGAAGTGGTCGAGGTGTATCGGATGAGCGGAGAAACCGACTATCTGCTGCGCGTCGTGGTGTCGGATATCGACGACTACGACCGCGTGTACAAGCAGCTCATTCGCGCGGTGCCTCTGTATGACGTGAGTTCCAGTTTCGCGATGGAGCAGATCAAGTATTCGACGGCGCTGCCGGTGAGGCCGACGCTCGCGCCGTGAGCGTTCGCGAGCGCATCAGCTCAAGATGATCAAGCGATGCGGGGCGCGTTTGCCGCGCATGCATGAAACAAAAAGCCGCCCGGGAGGGCGGCTCAACACGTCCGGTCACAAGGTTATCCCGACACCTGCCCTTGCCGCCCTCGCCGGGATCGGACGCGCATGGAATCGAAATCAGTATCGTCGTCCGGACGGGAGCCTTTCAAGCGGCGCGGTGCAGCACAGAATTTCGCCGTCGGCGTGCGCGTATCGAAACGACATGAGCCGAAGTGCGGCGAACCGCATCAGCGGGTGCTGGACCGATATGCCTCGCAACCCAACTGAAACCCAACGCGAGTACCATGTCGGGTCTTTCCCGAAACGTCGCCACGAACCTTTTCATGAACCACGATTCCCGCGATCCTCGCCGCCCGGACGGTAAGCCGAAGAACCCGACCCGCGCCGTCAGCGTGTTCATCGTCGTCGTGGTGCTGCTCGTGATCGGCACGATTCTCTTCAACGCGATTCGCGAAAAGCGCGAGTTCGATCAGCAAAACGCGCAACCGTCCGCGGCAAGCGACGTGCGCCCCGCGGTGCCCGCGATCGGCGCATCGCAGTGACGCAATAGCACGTCGCGTTCAGACCGGCAGGCGAATCTGCGCCGCGTCCTTGCCGATGAGCGATGACGCGGTCAGCATCTGTTTGCATTGATGCGCGAGCAGCTTGAGATCGTGAAGCGCATCGGCGGGCAGCGCTTGCGCGCGCTCGGCATCGACGACCATCTTGTCCAGATCGCGCCGCAGTTCCTTGAGCGCGTCCGTCTGTGCGGGCGGCGCATCGGGCCCGGGCGCGGCAGGCAGTTCGCCGACGGCGCCGGCGAGATTGTCGCGCACGATGCCGAACGTGCGCTGCACCGGTTCGAACGGCTGGCCGCCCGCTTCGTTGAGCGACTGCAGGAGCGGCGCCACAGCGGTGATCTGCGAGGCGAGGACATGGCTTTGCACGAGCAGATCGTTCAATTCGGCGACATACCGTTGCTGCGCCTTCGGCTCGAGCATCATGCGCTGGAACGCTTGCGCGAGATTGGCGAAAGCGATGTGCACGTTCTTGCGCGCGAGCCGATAGCGGAAGTCACGATCGAGCGCGGTGGCCGCGACCGTCGCCGCGGCGGACGCGCCCTTGCTCGCCGTGGCCGCCGTGCTTTCCCCGATACTCACCGACGACAACCGCTGCGCCGTGGCACTCGCGGCTTTCATCTGCGAATCGACGACCAGCGCCGGATCGAGCGGCGGCGTGACGGTGCCCGGCTCGCTGGCCGCGACCGCCGTGATCGTTACCGTTTGCGCGGGCGCCTCGACAGGCGACGCCGCCGCCACCGCGCCGGCGTTGGCATCGGCGAACACGGCGCGTTCGACGGGCGTTTCCACCGCCGATGACGAAGCCGCGCGCGCCTTCTCGGCCTGCGTGGCCGGCTTCGCTTTCCACCACCAGCTGGCTTCCAGATAATTGCGCGTCGCGGCGAGCAGATCCTTCACGAGCTTGCCCATCAACCGGTATTCCCAATAAGGGAAGAGATGGCTCGCCGCGATGGCGATCGCGCAGCCGACCACGGTGTCGATCGCCCGCTCGCCGATCAGCCGCAAGCTGCCGGGCGCGAGCAGATGGAACATCAGAAGCACATACGACGACGTGAACACGACGCTCGCCGCATAGTTGAAGAGCAGGAGGCTATAGCTCATCACCATCGACGCGAACATGACGACGAGCAGGATATGCGGCTCTTTCACGAAGAGAATCAGCGCGATGGTCACCGCGCAGCCGATCGCCGTACCGATGATCCGCTGCGTATTGCGCTGCTTCGTGAGCGAATAGCCGGGCTTCAGAATGATGACCGTCGTCATCACGATCCAGTACGCGTTCGTGAGCGGCAGCAGACGTCCGAGCCAGTAACCGATGCCAACCGCGATCGTTACGCGCAGCGCGTGGCGAAAGCTCGGCGAGGCCATCGTGAGATTCGAAAAGATCTGCATGAACGGCACGCGCCGGCTCGAAATGAACCGCGACAATGCGTGATCGATCTGCACTTCGGTCTCGATCGGGCTCGCGTCGTCGCGTGTGCGGCGACGCATCTTGTCGATGAGTCGCGTCGCGCTCCAGAGCCGCCTGAACACCGCCGCTGCCGCCGTGTACGCTTCGGGATTCTTCTCCGGCAGGCCGTGCTTGCGCATCAGTTCGAGTTCGTATTCGATCGCGCGCAATTCGGCCTTCATGCTGATCTGCCGCCCGGCCGGCTTGTTCTGCAGCACGGCGAGGCCGATTTCCTCGAGATCCGCGCTCGCCTTTCGCATCAGATCGCGATAGAAGATGAGCACGTCCGAGCCCGCGAAGGTCTTTCTGACGAGCGGATAGTCCGTGTGCGCGCCGACGAAGAACTCGTGCAGATCCACCACGTTGATGAAAAGATTGAAGAGCCGCGCGCGCCGCGCGTCGAGCTTGCCGCTTTTCACTTTCGGCAGGTTGCGCAGCACGATGTCGCGCGCCGCGTCCTGCCGCTCGACGGCCGCAATCTGCTTTTCGATGAGCACGCGATAACACTCGTCGAGATCGGCGTCGCCGTCATAGAACTCGGCCCGCGCGAGCAGGTACTCCGCGCAACTGAAAATGCTTTCGGCGAGCGCCTGCTGCTCGATGCGATACACGAGCAGGCGGCTCACGAGCGTCGCCCAGTAGGTGTACCAGAGGCCGCCCACGAGAATCCACGACGCGTTGATGAGCGCCTGCAAGGGCGTGAAATGCTCTTCGAGCGTGACGACCATCATGAAGAGCGTCGCGAAGCTGATTTGCGGCCAGCGATTGCCATAGACGACGATCAGCGACAGCACGAAGGTCAATGGCACGATGGTCAGCCAGAGCGTGAGCGGATGCGCCGTCGCGATTCCTGTTGCGAGCGCCGCAAGAAAGCCGATCAGCGTGCAGGCGAGCATCTCGTTGTGCTTGTGCCTGAGCGGCCCGGGCATGTCGACGACGCACGCGCCGAGCGCGCCGGTTGCGATCGTGAAGCCGAGCTCGCGATTGTCGAAGACGATGAGCATGAGGACGGCGGGCAGTGACACGCCCAAAGCGATGCGCAAGCCGCCGAAGAAATACTGGCTGTAGATGAACTTCCTGATTTCGAACGAATAACGCATCGACTTCCTGTCTTGACGCTCGTTGATGTTCTAAGGGGACGAGGCGAGAAACGAGTCTAACCCAACTCACCCGGGCTTCGACCCTCGGCCATTCGGCCAGGTTCTCGCCGCCGCGCCCGCTTTGCTATGCTGGCGCCTGAACGTTGCAAAGCTTTTCAAATCCCCCCATTTCAAGCCGCAAAGCACGCCGCTTCCATGCTCGAACTCTTTTATTCGAATCGTCACGAGACGCTCGCCGCGGCGCTCTTCGAGGACCTCGACGCGTTCGCGATGCGCGAGAGCGATCCCTTCGCGCGCGAAGCCGTCATCGTGCCGAGCGCGGCCGTGCGGCGGCGGCTCGAACTCGACATGGCCGAGCGCTTCGGCATCTGCGCGAACGTCGATTTTTGCTATCTCGCGCAATGGCTTTGGGCGCAGATCGGACGCGTGCTGCCCGTGCCCGCATATTCGCCGTTCGCGCCGGACCGGCTTGCGTGGCGCTGCTACCGGCTCTTCGAGGATCCGTCGATCGGCGATTCGGCGCGGCTGTCCACGTATCTCAACGCCGCCGACGACTCGATGCGCTACGAGCTCGCGCGCCGCATCGCGACGGTTTTCGATCACTATCTGACGTATCGGCCCGAGTGGCTCACGCACTGGCAGGCGGGCCGCTCGATTCTCGCGGGCAGCGGCGCCAGGACCGATGCGCGCGGCCCGCGTCTTTCCGGCGCGAACGATATTCAACGCGAGGACGAGCGCTGGCAGGCGGCCCTCTGGCGCGCGTTGCTCGCGGATCTCGCACGCGATGCGAACGGCGACGAGAAAGATCCGACGCCGCCCGCGTACCGCTTTCTCGCCGACGCGCCCGGCCTCGACCTCGATGCCGTGATGCGCGCGCAATGGCCGCGCCGCATCAGCGTGTTCGCCTTGCCGACAATGCCGCCGCTGCATATCGCGCTGTTGCGCGAGCTGTCGCGCTGGATCGACGTGCGCGTCTATGCGCAGAATCCCTGCCGCGAGTTCTGGTACGACATCGTGAGCGCGGCGCGCGTCGAGCAGCTCGAGCTGAAGGGCGAAGCCGATTATCAGGAAGTCGGCCATCCGCTGCTTGCCGAATGGGGCCGCCAGACGCAGGCGCAACTGCACATGCTGCACGAACTGACCGAAAGCGCGGCCTCGAGCGAGCGGCAACTCTTCGAGGACAATCCCGCGCCCACGTGGCTCGCGCGCGTGCAGAACGGCATCCTGGCGCTCGATGAAGAGAACGCGCAGCCGCAGCCTGAAACGATCGTGGAGAACGGCATCGAAGTGCATGTCTGTCATAGCCTGTCGCGCCAGCTGGAAGTGCTGCACGATCGTCTGCTCGACTGGTTCGACGACATCGAAGGCCTGGAGCCGTCTGATGTGCTCGTCGCGTTTCCGGACCTCGCGGTGGCGGGGCCGCTCATCGACGGCATCTTCGGCACCGCGCCAGCGGGCGCGAGCAACGAGCGGCGGCGCATTCCGTATCGCATCACGGGCCTGCCGCCGTCGCAGGCGAATCCCGTCGCGCGCGCGCTCATCGACTGGCTCGCGCTTACCGAGCGCGGCGTCGGCGCGCCCGAACTCGTGGAATGGCTGCGTGTGGATGCGATCGCGGCGCGTTACGGCATCGACGCGATCGCGCTCGAAACGGCGCAGGCATGGCTCGCCGCCGCGGGCGCGCGTCGTGGGTTACGGCCGGACGAAGTCACCGCCGCGGACGTGCCCGCCGCGCGCCACACATTCGCCGATGCGCTCACGCGTCTTTATCTCGGCTACGCGTTGCCCGAGGGCGGGTCACCGGTAGGCGAGTGGCTGCCCATACAAGGCGCGAACGGCTCCGATGCCGAATTGCTCGGCCGTCTGACGCGCTTCGTCGACGATATCGACGCGTTCGCCGAGCGCATCGCGACGCCGCGCACCGCGCGCGCGTGGGGCGCTTTGCTGCTCGATGCGCTCGAGCGTTTCTTCGACGCGGGCATCGCATTCACCGACGCCATCGGCGACGTGCGCCGCGCGGTCGATTCGCTCGTCGCCGCGATGGACGAAGGCGCGGGCGATACCGACGTATCGGCCGCCGTGATCCGCACCGCGCTCACCGATACGCTCGACGATCCCGCGCGCGGCGGCGTGCCGTGGGGCGGTGTCACGTTCTCGTCGTTGACGAGCCTGCGTGGCCTGCCTTATCGCGTGGTGTGCCTGCTCGGCATGGACGACGGCATGCTTCCGAGCCTCACGCGCGCCGACGAGTTCGATCTGATGGCGCGTTTCGGCAAGCTCGGCGACCGCCAGCGCCGCGATGACGAGCGCAACCTGTTCCTCGATCTCATGCTCGCCGCGCGCGATCGGTTAATGATCGCGTACACGGGGCGCAGTATCCGCGACAACGCGGTGCTGCCGCCCGCCGCGCTCATCGACGAGCTGCTCGACTATCTCGCGCAGTCCGTCGCGGGCAGGCATGCCGGACCTGATGAACTCGCAAAGGCCCGCGCGCGTTTCGTGTTCGAGCACCCGTTGCAGCCCTATGCGCCGGACTATTTTCACGCGCACGGCAGGCTCTTCACCTACGAGCCCGAGCGCGCCGAACTCGCTCGCGCACTGGAGTCGGGCAAATCGCAGCCCGTCGCGCGGTTTTTCTCCGCGCCCTTGCTGCAGGAGGACGACGTCGCAATTGTCGCGTTCGACGACTTCGTGCGCTTCTGGCGTCATCCCGCGCGCGCGCTGTTGCGTGACCGTCTCGGCATCGCGCTCGTCGATGCCGAAGCCGAGCTCGACGAGACCGAGCCGTTCGAACTGGGCTTCGCGGGCCGCGATGCGCTCGCCGCGCGCGTGCTGCCCGCGCTGCTCGAAGCCGCCGACGAGGGCGACCGTGCCGCACGCGAACGCGCGAGACGCGTCGCGCGCGCGAGTCCTGAAATGCCCGGCGGCGCGACGGGCGGCGTGTGGCAGGCGCGCGAGCTTCACGCGCTCGGTCAACTGGCCGAACGCGTGCGCGCTTCGACGTCCGCGGGTGTCGAGCGTCTGCCGTTCTCGCTCGATCTCGCGCCGCGCTGGCCCGACACCGCCGGCATCGCGCTCTTCGGCGCGCACGACGACGCACTCATCGACATTCGTCCGATGACGCTCGTCGGCACGCTCAATGCGCTCACGCCGCAAGGCCAGGTGATCTATCGCTACGACACGCCGCGCGCGCGGGATTACTTGTCCGCGTGGCTCGCGCATCTCACGTATTGCGCGGCGCTCCCCGATGGCCCGCGCCGCACGATCTGGCACGGTCGCGGGGCGCAATCGGCGGATTTCGCGCTGATGCCCGTCGCCGATCCGCTCGCGCATCTCGCCGCGCTGGCGGCGCTCTATCGCGCGGGACGACGCATGCCGCTCAGGTTCTTTCCGAAAAGCGCGTGGCTCAAGGTGAAAGAGGGCGATTCGAAAGCGCAGGCCGCGTGGGAGTCCGAACGCACACACGCCGAATCCGACGACCCGGTGTTTCGCATCGCGTTTCGCGGCGCGGATCTCACGCTCGACGATGCCTTCGCCGCGCTCGCGCGCATCGTGTTCGAGCCGCTCGTACAACATCTGGGAAGCGCCGCATGACGAATCTCACGGCATCCGTCGATGACATCGGCGTGCAGGAACTCGATGTCTTCGCTTGCGCGCTCGATGGCGTGAACCAGATCGAGGCTTCCGCCGGCACGGGAAAGACCTGGAACATCTGCGCGCTATACGTGCGGCTGCTGCTCGAAAAGCGCCTGTCGGTCGAGCAGATTCTCGTCGTGACTTTCACGAAGGCCGCGACCGCCGAGTTGCACGAACGCATCCGCTCGCGGCTCGCGGGCGTCGCGCATGCGATCGAAAACGGCGATGCGGCCGGCGATCCGTTCATCGAGCAACTCTTCGAAACGACGCTCGCCGCAATCGACGCAAACGAGGCCGCGAAGCGCTTGCGCATCGCCGTGTCGACGTTCGATCAGGCCGCGATCCACACGATTCACGCGTTCTGCCAGCGCGCGCTGCAGGAAGCGCCGTTCGCCGCCGCGATGCCGTTCGCGTTCGACATGGAAGCCGACGACAGCGCGCTGCGTTTCGAGCTCGCGGCGGATTTCTGGCGCGAGCGCGTGGAGCCGGTCGCGGCGCGCACGCCGTCGTTCGCGTCGTGGCTCGTCGCGAAGGGCGCGGGACCGGCATCGCTCGATGCGCAGCTCGCCCGGCGTCTGAAAAAGCCGCTCGCTGCGCTGCGCTTCGGTGATACGGACGCCGCCGAATCGGCGGACATGCAGGCGCTGTTCGATGAGGCCTGCGCGTTGTGGCACGCCGAGCGCGACACGATCGCGAAGCTGCTCTTCGACGCCGAGGCCATCCTCAACAAGACGACGCACAAGCGCACGATCATCGATGCGGCGATCGACGCGTGGGCCGACTATTTCGCCAGCGCCGACTGTCATGCGCCGCCGCCGAAGGAAGCGCTCAAGCTCACCGCCACCGCGCTCGCGAAGGGCACCAAGGGCAAGCACCCGCCGCCGGCGCACGCGTTCTTCGATCAAGCCGATGCGCTCGCCGTGACCGCCGCCGCTGCCGAGGCGTCGCAGCGCGCGATGTGGCTCGGCATCGTGCGCGAATGGCTCGATCACGCGCCCGCGGAACTCGCCGCACGAAAGCGCGCGCGCCGCGTCGTATCGTTCGACGATCTGCTGTCGAACCTGCATCACGCGCTCGTCAGGCACGCGTGGCTCGCCGAGGCGTTGCGCGCGCGCTATCCGGCGGCGCTCATCGACGAATTCCAGGATACCGATCCGCTGCAATACGCCATCTTCAACCGCGTGTTCGCGCCGCACGGGCCGCTTTTTCTCGTCGGCGATCCGAAGCAGGCGATCTACAGCTTCCGCGCCGCCGACCTGCACACCTATCTCGCCGCGCGCGAAGGCGCGAGCGCGCGTTATACGCTCGCGGTCAACCAGCGCTCGACGCCGCAGATCATCGAGGCGTGCAATCGCGTGTTCGAAGCGAATCCGGCGGCGTTCATTCTCGACGGGCTCGACTATCAGCCGGTGCGTGCCGGCACCCGCAAACGCGGGCCGTTCGTCGACGCCACGCCGGCCGCAGCTTATTCCGACATCGCCGATTTCTGTGTGTGGATGCTGCCGGACGGCGAATCGGCGCTATTGAAAACCAGCGCGCAGCGCGACGCTGCCGAAGCCTGCGCCGCCGAGATCGCGCGGCTGCTGCGCGGCGCGCAGCGCGGCGAGGTGACGATCGGCCGCGCGCCGCTTTCGGCGGGCGATATCGCGGTGCTCGTGCAGACGCATCGGCAGGGGAGCCTCGTGAAGCGCGTGCTTGCCGCATGGGGCATCGGCAGCGTCGAGCTCGCGCAGGCGTCGGTGTTCGGCTCGCCCGATGCAGAGCAGATCGAGCGCGTGCTCGCCGCCATCGACACGCCGGGCGACTTGCGCCGTCTGCGCGCGGCGCTCGCGACCGACTGGTTCGGGCTCGACGCCGCCGCGCTCTGGCGGCTGGAGCACGCGGACGCGGCCGATCCGCACGGCGCGCCGATCGATTCCACGAGCTGGGTCGAGCGCTTCTCGCGGTATCGCACGATCTGGCACGAGCGCGGCTTCGCGGTGATGTGGCGCACGCTCGCGCGCGAGTTGTCGATCGCGACGCGTCTCGTCGCGCGGCCCGACGGCGAGCGCAGGCTCACGAACGTGAATCATCTGGCGGAGTTGCTGCAGGCGCGTTCGGCCGAACAGCCCGGGATCGCGCCGACGCTGCGCTGGCTTGCCGCGCAACGCGAGCAGCAGGGCGGCGGCGAGGAAGCGCAGTTGCGTCTCGAATCCGATCGCAATCTCGTGCAGATCGTGACCGTTCACAAGTCGAAAGGACTGGAATATGCGGTCGTGTTCTGCCCGTTTTTGAACGACGGCGCGTCACGAGATTCGTCGAAATCGGGCTTGCCCGACGCGCGCGAGTATCACGACGACACGGGCGAAGCCGTGCTCCATTACGGCATCGAAGGCGAGCATGACGATCGCGTGAGCGCGCTGATCGCGCGCGAGCAGGCGGCCGAGCGCGCGCGTCTCGTCTACGTCGCGTTGACGCGCGCGGTGTTCCGCTGTTACGTCGTCGCGGGTTTCTATGTGTCGAACCGTTCGACGAAGGAATCGCGCCGCAGCGTGCTCAACTGGCTCGTCGCGGGCAACGGGAAAGACTTCGATGCGTTCTGCGAGGCGCCGCCCGAGGAAGCGGACATCGTCGCGGCCTGGCATGCGGTCGCCGCGCGCTCGGGCGGTGCGATCGGCGTCGCGCCTCTGCCCGTGATCGACATGCGCGAGCCGCTCGTCGCGGATGCCGCCCATCGCCACGAAATCGCCGCGCGCGTGAATCAGCGCATCCTGCGCGATCGCTGGCGGATGGCGAGTTTCAGCGCGCTGATCGCGGCCGGCGCACGCGACGAGGCGAATCAGGCGCAGCCCGTCGAAGCGCGTCCCGATCACGACGAACTCGCCGCGCTCGATGACGCCGCGCGAATAGCGGCGTCCCCACGCGACGATTCGCAACTCGCCCCCGACGACATTCTCGCGTTCCCGCGCGGCGCGGCGGCGGGCGAGTGCCTGCATCGCATGTTCGAGCTTGCGGATTTCACCGAGCCGTCGGGCTGGCCCGCTGCCGTCGAGCGCGCGCTGCACGAGCATCCGACCCCTGCGCCGGAAGCGCTCGCTTCGCGCCTGCGTCCGATGATGCTGCGCCTGCTCGCCGATACGGTCGCCGCCGAGATCGCGCCCGCCATGCGGCTGCAAACCATCGCGATGACGCGCCGCATGAACGAGCTGGAGTTTCTGTTTCCGGCGCAAGCACTCGATTTCACCGCGTTGCGGCGTTTGCTGGCCGCGCACGGCTTTCCCGACGTCGCGCTCGAAAACGGCGCGCTGCGCGGGTTCATCAAGGGATTCATCGACATGATCGTCGAGCATGAAGGCCGCTACTGGATCATCGACTGGAAGTCGAATCATCTGGGCGATGCCGCATCCGACTACGCCGCCGCGCCGCTCGCCGCGGCGATGGCGGACCATGCGTATCACCTTCAGGCGCTCATCTACGTGGTGGCGCTGCATCGCTACTTGCGCGCGCGTCTGGCGGACTATGCATACGACACGCATATCGGCGGGTACCTGTATCTCTTCGTGCGCGGCGTTCGTCCCGGCTGGCGTGACGGCGAATCGGCAAGCGGCGTGCATTGCGGACGCCCGTCGCTGGAACTGGTCGAAGCGCTCGATCGCCTGATGTCGGGAGGCGCGGCATGAGCACGCTCGATGAAACCGAAGCGGCGCGCCCCGTGCCCGCGCTTGCGGACGAAAGCGCGGCCCTCGCCGAAGGCTTCGCGCGACGCCTGAGCGCGCTCGCGGCGCGGCTGGGCGCAAACGAGCGCGGCGTGCTGTGGGCCGAGCGCGCCGCGCTCGCGATGAGCCGCGCGACCGCGCAAGGCCACGTGTGCCTGTCGCTCGCCGCGCTCGCCCGGCGTCACGACGCACGCTTCGCCGAAGCCCGCGACGCGCTGCTCGCGAGCGGCGTCGCGTGCCTCGCGCGCAGTGACGCACGCGCGGACGCCGCCGATCTGCTGCCGCTCGTCATCGACGAGGATGGGCGGCTTTACCTCGCGCGCTATTTCGATTACGAGCGGCGGCTGGCCCGGGCGCTCGTCGAACGCTCGCGCGATGCGCGCGCGCCCGTCTCGCGGGAGGACATCGCGCAACAAGCCGGGCGCATTGCGCGTTATTTTGGTCCGGGCAAGGACGACGACATCGACTGGCAGCGCGTCGCCGCGCTCTCGGCGCTGGCCGGACGGCTCACGATCGTGAGCGGCGGGCCGGGCACCGGCAAGACGACGACGGTGGTCGGCGTGCTCGCGTGCCTGCTCGATGCCGATCCGGAACTGCGCATCGCGCTCGCCGCGCCGACCGGCAAAGCCGCGCAGCGCATGCAGGAGGCGCTCATCGAACGCGCGGACAAACTCCCGCCGGAACTCGCGGAGCGCCTGCCGCGGACGTCGTTCACCTTGCAGCGGCTGCTCGGCGTGCAGTCGGACGGGCGCTTCCGGCATCATCGCGACAATCCTTTGCCGTATGACGTCATCGTCGTCGACGAAGCCTCGATGATCGACGTCGCGCTCGCGGCGCATCTGCTCGAAGCGGTCGCGCCGGCGAGCCGTCTCGTGATGCTCGGCGACAAGGATCAGTTGTCGGCCGTGGAAGCCGGCGCGGTGTTCGCCGAGTTGAGCGCGCAGCCATCGTTCAGCGCCGCGGGTGTGGCGCGCATCGCCTCGGCACTCTCGATCGATGCGAAGCGGCTCGAAGCCGCGTTGCCGCATGCGGAAATGCCGAAGCGCCAGCCGCAACTGGGACTTTTCGACGCCGCGCCCGTCGACGATTCCGAAGGCTACGGCGCGCTCTTCGATACGCTGCCCGGTGACTGGGGCGACGCCGGCAAGGAAGGGGAAGCCGCGCTCACCGATTGCGTCGTCTGGCTGCAGAAGAATTATCGCTTCGGGCTGGACTCGGACATCGGGCGTCTTTCGATCGCGATTCGCAACGGCGACGAACAGGCCGCGCTGGATGCGCTCGATCCATCCGGCGCGCGCGCGGCCGTGCTTTTCGACGACGGCGACGCTGCGCTGTCCGAGCGCACGCTCACCCGTCTCGCCAACGGCTTCGCGCCGTATGCCGATGCGCTCTGCGCCGTGCTCGACGGCACACAAGCGGATCACACGCGGCTCTTCGACGCGCTCAATCGCTTCCGCGTGCTGTGCGCGACACGCAAGGGGCCGCGCGGCGTCGATGAAGTGAACGCGCGCATCGCGGCGAAAGTGCGCGAGCAGGCCGGCATTGCGCTTGCGCTCGGTGCACAGTGGTTCGCCGGACGGCCGGTGATCGTCACGCGCAACGACTATGCGCTCGGACTTTTCAACGGCGATATCGGCATCGCTTTGCCGGGCGCGGACGGCTCGTTGCGGGTCGCGTTCCGCATGGCCGATGGCGCGCTGCGCTACGTGTCGCCCGCCGCGCTGCCGCCGCACGACACCGCGTTCGCGCTCACGGTGCACAAATCGCAAGGCTCGGAATTCGAGCACGCGGCGCTGGTGCTGCCCGGCACGTTCGTGCGCGTGCTGTCGCGCGAG